>FWPV01000164.1_pt1 | contig 237921 bp, 207 predicted proteins | sample 2228371 | NCBI WGS metagenome assembly FWPV01 (sample SAMEA103939776, study PRJEB20133) | metagenome
TGAGTGGCATACCGTGTTTCTGATTTGGGTTGTGGAAGGAAGGATTCCGGCTTCACAGGCCGAGGCTTTTGAGGAAGACCTTGAAGAGGAGCGTCGCATTCTTTACGTTGCCACTACGCGTGCTCGGGAAAGGCTGTTTCTTTTTGCACCACGCCTGACCTTTGACAGGCGCCTTGGGACTGTTGAAACCAGATTATCGCGATTCATTGCAGAAGTTTCCGGCACGTGTGTTCGGTGGTGCAAATCCACTTAGAGACTGAAAGACCTTGACACCAAAATAGCTTCCGAATAAGGTATGGTAAGGATTAGCGGAGAGATGACCGAGAGGCCGAAGGTGCTCGCCTGCTAAGCGAGTGTAGGGTGTAGAGCCTTACCGAGGGTTCGAATCCCTCTCTCTCCGCCAGATACGCAATCAGCGACCATCGGCAACAACCTTTTAGGACGGTAGCCGGCTTTCTTAGTCACAAGCCAAAGTGATCCCGAATGGTCTCAGGCGGAGCGGGCATAGAAACATAGTCGTATCTGTCCTTGAGACGTTTTATCCTGCTTAGAGCGCGCTCAATAACATCTACTGGTATGCTGGCGGTCTCTAAACCGTGAAGTATGGCATCCCTTGACACCAGAACATTTTCAACAGACTTGCTGAACAGAAGCAGATCTACTCCGGCCTTCAAAGCCATCTCTGCGCAGCTAGCCGCGTCAAAGTGATTGGTGATCGCCCCCATATCCAAGTCATCAGTTATTACAACACCATCGTAATTTATATCAGATCGCAATAACTGATTCACCACTGTCTGAGAAAGCGTGGCGGGGTAGAGTGGGTCAAGCGATGGATAAACAACATGCGCTGTCATTAGCATATCTATCCCCTTTTCAATGGCCATCCGAAAAGGAGGAACATCTCTCTTCCAGATAACTTCTTTGTCCCTTGTATCCACTGGTAAATCGAGATGAGAATCTACTTTTGTGCCACCGTGACCAGGAAAGTGCTTACCACAAGTGATGATTCCCATCGATCTAACAGCGTCTATGACTACTCGACCCAGTTTAGACACCAGCTTGGGGTCACCGCCGAAAGATCTGTCGCCAATTACAGACGTTGAATCTTCGGTGGAGGGAGTTACGACGTCCAGCACTGGTACAAAATTTGTGTTGAAACCGACAAGTCTCATTTCATACGACACAACAGTCATGTAGGACGCAACAAGCTCACGGGCAGCGGTGCCGCCAGCCAAGTTTTGTGCAGAGGGGCAGGATACAAAGGGCGAATATAAGCGACGAACCCTCCCTCCTTCCTGGTCTATTCCGATTAGCAATCCTTGATTCCAATGCTCCAGGGCAAAAAGTTGTAGGTCACGATTCAAGGATGCCACCTGTAAGGGATTTTCGATATTACGAGAGAACAGAATAACCCCCGAAGGCTTAAGTTCCAGAAGGAATTTCCTAACTTCGTGAGATAGAGCAGTGCCCTCAAAACCGACCAAAAACAGCTGTCCAATCTCGTTTACAGTCATTCCTCTAATTCAAACCAAGCCAATGTATTTTCTAAATTCATGACTTAGAAATAGCTGTGAAGCCCCGGCAAATAGTTGACTCCGAAGTAGGTAAACAGCACGCACAGAAAACCAACCACTGAAATCATAGCGGTCCTAGCTCCAGTCCAACCCCGTGTGAGTCTTGCATGGAGGAACGCCGCGTATACCATCCAGGTGATTAGTGACCATGTCTCTTTGGGGTCCCAGGACCAATAGGATCCCCAGGCGTGATCCGCCCATGCAGCGCCAGTTATGATGCCCACACTAAGTAAACAAAAACCGATGACCACTGACCTATATACGATTTCGTCCAGCAGTTTCGGATCAGGAAGATGCTTAGCGAAATGCGGAGAAGCTAGGGTTAACAAAAACATCACAGCCGCCAGAAAAGAGGCTGTAAAGCCAGCGTAACCAAGAAAGCACGTTACCACGTGCGCAATCAGCCAATTGGACTGAAGCGCTGGGATCAAAGGTCGAATGGAGCTGTCGATCAAGAATGTCGATGCCATCACGACGAATGTCATTGGCAATCCGGGTAGCATAACAAAATCTGCATGAAAAATTACACGTACCGCGATTAGCGCCAAGGCTATAGTCCATGCAAAAAAAACTAATGACTCGTATAAATTGGAAAGAGGAGCGTGCCCCACGCCCATTTGGTAAGATTCAACCCATCGTAAGATGATGGAGGAACCATGCAAGGCGCAGATCACCACCACAAATCGGAAGGCCCACTCGATGGATCGCGATTTGGACCCTGAGGTCACAAAGATGACAAGATATACCAAAGAGGCCGCCAAATATGCGAAGGTGACGAGGGTATTCAAATCGGTGCTAGTCATGAAAAGGTTCCCATCTCTTAGCTCGTGTCATAAGGGCTGAAAAGTGCGCTAATGCTATGCCAACTTTACAGCGTCCTTGGTTATTTTCTCTATCGTTTCCCTGAATTCTCGTCGCATTCTGCGGCTGGATCCAGACACGCGCAGGCGAGTCTTTTCCTGCCCTTCTGCAATTATGTTTACCCTTACACGCCTATAGTTTGTGAACAGGGTGATTACAAACCCAAACAGCAACGTGATGCAACCAAGCCATACCACGTAAGACCCTGGATCATAACCGATCTGTAAACCGCTGGCGTAAAGTGGTTGGTAACCCTTGAGCCTCACATAGTACCCGCCAATCTGTGGTGGTCTGGAATCTTTTTGGAAAATTCTAAGTGTTTGAGTGTCTGTGTTTTCCTTTTCAATTGTTACGTCAATCCATGGGCCCCTTATGCTCGTTCCGGGGTCAAGGGCAACAAGTCTAATTTTGACACCCTCTTTTGGAAGCACAGTTGCCTGACCTGGTGTAATAACCATGGCCTCCTTGACCCCCGTGGAATCATCCAACTCTAGGTTTACTCCTTTTACACTAACGAGCTTGTAGTCGGATTGAAATAGCGATATTCCATGGTAGGTTAGAGGATGGTTCACCCGTATGGATCCTTTATGAACCTCTTTTCCATTTTGAATCAGACGCACATCGCTACGATACTCCTTTGGCTCGCCTGACGGATAACGGGTAAATTCAAATTTGTCTAGAGCGACCTCGAATGGCAGATTAGCGGTTTTCCCGGACGGAATCAGGGAGTATTGTTTGCCAATGGAGCCTTCCCTGATCTGCATCGCACCTTTGAATCCAAAAAGTAAGCCAGTCAACGCTCCCAATAGAATAATGATTATTGCCACATGAATGAGTGGAAAACCGAGGAGGTGTATGCGGTGACGCGTCCAATCCAGACGCCATCCGTCAGTCTTATCTCCTATGTCGGCCACACTGTGCATTGCGGTGCCAATGGCAGCCATTAGCTCTTTCTTGCATGCCTCCGGACTCACTGGGGTCACAAAAGACATTACAAATGTTTCTTTGAATCGTGTTCCCGTCCAATCAGCAACAATCTGAGGAACTCTCTTCTTGAGACAGCCGGTTAAGTTCAGGCAAAGCAGCACAAGTAACGTCAGAAACCACCAACTGTGGTAAACTTGGTGTAAATCAAAAATTAACACCAACCTGCCCAAAAACGACTCGTGAGCTCGCGTAGACTGGATCGCTGCAATATCTTGAGGTATGACAGTGCCTATGATAGAAGCTACTGCTAAGGCAAAAAGCAAGAAAAGAGCTAATCGCACTGAAGTGAACACGCTGTCGAAAAGATCCCAAAATGTAGCTCTTTTTGCCAAGGCCCCATCTCCGCTATTGGAGATACCCATGCCGTATCACCTCGCACTAATTTCCAGGTGGAGCTTGACCTCTCCTAGGCCCCTTGCGTATGTTGGTTTTGCAAGACCGTTGGTTGCATACGCTTTGTCATCCGGAGGCAATCTCTTTGTGTATCCCATTAAAAAGGAAAATTCAACCGCACTGCAGTGTACGGAGTTGGCGAGGTACGATAAAAGAAGAGGAACGGTGAGGATTATGAATACCATTCTTAGGATTGTCTCACTAGCTGCGATCATGATTTTGTCGTCGTGGTTGCTTGTAGGACGCGTGGCTGCCGATCCGCAAATCGATGATCTAACGGCAAAGATTGAAGAAAGCCTTAAGGCGGGAAAGCAGCAGGATGCAGAAAATCATGCCCGGCAGATAGTTAAGTATTCCCAGGACAAGTACGGGGAAAACGACAAGCTGACCCTGCGTGCACGAATCCTCCTTGCCAATGTATATCGAGAGGCCGGAAAGTATGAGGAAGCAGGGTCTTTGATCTTGGCGTGCTTGGCGGCTAGCGAGAAAGCCTTTGGTACAGAGGATCCGTCTCTCATCGAACCTCTTGCTGCTCTCGGTATGCTCATGCAGGTTCAAAATAAGCTCCCCGAGGCTGAATCAAACTTTCGCCGGGCGCTTGCCATAGATGCGAAAAAGCGATCAACAGATCGAAGCCCTATTATTGAGATCAAGGAGTCCCTGGCCCTACTTAGGGCCGGTGAAGGAGACTTAGCGGAATCCACGCAACTTCTGGAACAGGTTCTAATGGAGAGAGAACAGATGGCTAGCGTCAACTCAGAAGAATACGCGACGACGCTAAACAATCTTGCCTCTATTTACGCTCAACAGGAAAGATACGACGAGGCAATCGTTTTGCAGGATAAAGCATTGCGCGTACTTAAAGAGGCAGTGGGGCAAGACAATCTCACGAATGCCCTGTTCAGCCAGAACATGGCCGGCTTCTTGCTACTTGCAGGGAAAAAGAAAGAGGCTGAGCAAGTCTTAGCAGCTGTTCCTCCGTTGCTAGAGAAGCACCTAGGGCCGGATCATCCAGCGTTATCTGAGGTCCTCCTCGAATTAGCCGAAATAAATGAACAGCTTGGAAATAGTGCAAGGGCCAAAGAATTTCAGACAAAGGCCACGGAAGTCCAAACCAAAACAAATAAGAAAAGTCAATAACTTCCGCGCACGCTTTCAAAATGTATGCTTCGAACTTTTGGGTTCAATAAAATCTGAGTGCGAAACCATGAGAGAGGTAAGAACATGAAGAAATCGATTGGTGCAAAAACCATAGTTTATCCAACGCCGGTATTCGTTGTTGGCACCTATGATGAGGCGGGACATCCGAACGTGATGACAGTTGCTTGGGGAGGCATATGCTGTTCGAGCCCTCCCTGCGTAACTATCTCAGTAAGAGAAGCGACTCATACCTATAGTAATCTCATGAAGCAACAGGCTTTTACTATAAGTATTCCTAGCATAACATATGTGAAAGAAGCCGATTATATAGGAATTGCCTCCGGAAGGACGGAGGACAAATTTGCGACAACGGGCTTGACTCCAATAAAGAGCGACCTAGTCAATGCTCCGTATGTTGCTGAGTTCCCAATGGTCATAGAATGCAAGGTGCGCCATACGTACAAGATTGGCCTCCACACACAATTTATCGGAGAGATACTGGACATCAAGTGTGACGAGTCGGTATTGGGGGAAAAGGGACGACCGTCAGTCGAGAAAGTGCAACCATTTCTGTGGGCACCTGACGGAAGCGGATACTACAGTTTCGGGAATTTTTTGGGCAAGGCCTTCTCAATAGGCAAAGATCTGAAAAAGGACTGAGTCACTGGCCTGTTTAGTTGGAGGGGCAGAGTCTTTTGATGGTAAGACCTTTGGGGTCATTGAACAGTGACTTCCTCCTCAGTGCCAACTGGTTCGGCCGAAAGGTCTGCGATCGGAGAGCAGCCACTTAATATTGCAACTCCGAGGGAACCCTATTCGCAACAATCATTATGTCGAGACTAGTAGAGCTCAAACTCCTCGACGTCTTATGGAAGTCGCTCTCATACACGCTTTTCTCTGTTCCTCAGGAATTCTTGTGAAGTGCTCCAATGCGGCTAGAGCTACATCCTCCGGAGATTCGCCAAGCTCCCTGGCGATTCTATTAAGGTCCATCAAAATGTCATTTGGAAAAGTGAATATCTTTGTTTCCTCAGACTCAATGCCCATGTTTCCAATCCTTTCACCAAAAATTTTACATCCCAACGAAGGCAGGTTACATTTCAACAGGAGGTTCTTTGTTGTCCGAGCTTACACATTTTGATGAGAGTGGAAAAGCAATTATGGTGGATGTTTCCGGAAAAGAAGTAACGATGCGAGAAGCTGTAGCCAGAGGTGAGGTAATAATGGGTCAGCACACGCTCGATCTTGTTCTATCCGGTCAAGCGAAAAAGGGGGACGTTTTAGGCGTAGCTAGAATTGCAGCGATCATGGCGGTTAAGAAGACATCGGAGCTTATACCCCTCACCCATCCGCTGCCCATAAGTCACGTATCTGTGAATTTCTTTCCAAATCGAGAAAAATCTTCAATAGAAATAGAAACCAGAGTTCGCGTAACAGCCAGAACAGGAGTTGAAATGGAGGCATTGACCGGTGTAGCCTGCGCTGCACTCACGGTTTACGACATGTGTAAAGCAGTGGACAAAGGAATGGTCATATCTGGCATTAGACTAATTGAGAAAAGGGGCGGACGGTCAGGAACCTATCTGGCCGAAGGCCATCCATGACTCTTCTGGGTTGTTATTACAAGATGAATGATGCTACAGGTTTTAATTCTCAACATTTAGGGAAAGCCTCAATAAACCCAAACGGCTGCGTCAAAACTAAGCAACGTATATCTCCAGATAAGAAGAAAAAAATTGTCGGAAAGATTGTGTATGGTCTCGGGACGCGATAGTTTTAGGAATGTTGTGATCAAGACACCTTATGATTTGAATAAGGACGAACTTGTTAAACTCTTAGCTCTGATCTCGGGCAATGTACTAGTGCATTACGGGATGTGGTTCACAGAAACTGTCAACAGATTAGGGCTTCATGAGGCTATTCAGCTGGAGTCCAAAGCATTTGCTAAATACGCTCCCTTGGCGAGCAAAAAATTGGGGCCTCATCTGGAAACACCCAACAAGGAAGACCTTGCAAGCCTGGTCTCTGAAAAGAGCGAGAAGGAGGTCTTAGAACTTATTCGGGATCTCGCCAAGACATGGGTCGCAAGCGACGGTGTGTGGTTCCAGGCCGTAGAAACAAGTGCGGGAATGTTTGTTGCCAAGGAGATTAACGATCGTTGCTGGGCGAATTTCGCTGCACTGGAAGCTTTCAAGATATTGCAATTCTTGGGACTTAGCGCTGGTTGCGGACTTGTAGGGCTTCAAGAGGCCCTGGAATTTAGGACATATTCATTAATCAACAAGCACGTAAGTGAGATCATGGAAGACGGTTCTCTCTTACTAACTTTTCATGAGTGCAGAGTCCAAAATTCTCGCAGGAGAAAAAAAATGGACGACTATCCGTGCAAGTCTGCCGGACTTATAGAGTATTCAAATTTTGCTGCCTTTGTTGATAGTCGAATAGTTACAGAATGCGTTTACTGTCCTCCTGACAAAGTCACAGAAGAGCAATTTTGTAGCTGGCGATTTCTCATGGACTAGGGGCTCATACAGATTTTGTTGGCAAGCATGTTAGACATGGCATTTGCCAGCGGCAGTCAATCATAAATGAATCCTGTACCTCAGAATCGAATCACCCCGTGTAACGACAAAGACGTAGCGCCGACCGCTGACTACGTTGTTTATTGGATGATCGCCCAAAGACGCACACGCTGGAACTTCAGTCTCCAGCGAGCGGTGGAGTGGGCAGAAGCCCTAAAAAAGCCTCTCGTAATCCTCGAAGCTCTCAGGTGCAATTACCAGTGGGCTTCAGACAGAATCCATAAATTCGTAATAGAGGGGATGGCTGACAATTGGCGTGTGACCAAAGGAACAAAGGCACTGTATTTTCCTTATATCGAGCAACGAATTGACGAGGGTAAAGGCTTACTTGCCGAATTGGCGACGAGAGCGGCTGTGGTTGTCACGGATGAGTTTCCTTGTTTTTTTCTGCCCAGAATGGTATCGGCAGCTGCGGCCCAACTCCCGGTACGTTTGGAAAAGGTTGATTCAAATGGTCTATTACCTTTGAGACAGGCCGATCAGGTGTTCCTTAGGGCATTCGACTTTAGGCGCTTTCTGCAGAATTGCTTAATCCCTCATTTGTTTTCGCCCCCTGAGCCTGATCCGCTATCCTTTCTTTCCGTCCAATGCCCTCCAACTATCGTTTCGTTCGTGAACAAGAAATGGCCGCCATCGTACGATCTCATCGGAGATGTAGAGTCCTTAAATCTTGGTGAACTTCCAATTGATCATTCGGTGTCACCCTGTGAAACCCGAGGAGGAGCATATAGAGCTGTGGCTGCATTAAGGACATTCCTCAAGAAGTCTTTGTCCGTTTACGATAGCTTGAGAAACCACCCTGATGAAGACGCTACAAGCGGTTTGTCTCCTTACCTGCACTTTGGCCATATTTCCGTGCACCAGATATTTCAGGAGTTGGTTGACCGAGAAGATTGGTCCCCTGATCGTCTCGGGATACGACAATCTGGGAAACGCCTCGGCTGGTGGGGTATGAGCCCCGGAGCAGAGGCATTTCTGGATGAATTGGTGACATGGCGAGAACTTGGCTACAACATGTGCCATCATCGACAAGATTACGACGCATTCGAGTCTTTACCAAGTTGGGCGAAGGAGACACTGGTAAAGCATGAGCAGGACGCCCGCCTTTACATGTATTCTATTCACGAAATGGAAAATTGTCGTACCCATGACGTGCTGTGGAACGCGGCTCAGATGCAGTTGAAGACCGAAGGAAAAATCCATAACTATTTGAGAATGTTATGGGGGAAAAACATCCTGGGCTGGACTCTTTCCCCAAAGGAGGCCCTCAACACTATGATCCACCTAAACAACAAGTATGCCCTGGATGGAAGAAACCCGAATTCTTACACCGGCATCATGTGGTGCCTTGGTAGATATGACAGGCCTTGGGGCCCAGAAAGGCCAATCTTTGGTAAAGTCCGTTACATGTCGTCCCAAAGCACCATGCGTAAGGTCAGAGTTGTTGAATTTATGCAGAGATACAGACCATGAGCTACTTCATGAATGAGCTCCGGCGCTTTTCAGTAAGCGCAGAAAATCGTAAATGGATCTTCGTCCCTTATGATCAGTTGACAGACAAAATTGGTCCCCTGTCCCGCCATCGACCTGAAGACATTGGAATTGTTATGATTGAAAACAAATGGAAGGCTTCTCTGAGGCCGTACCATCGCCAAAAACTAGCCCTTATTTTGGCCAACATGAGACATTTTGCCTTGGAGCAGGCTTCCAAAGGTGTGGCCGTACGATACGTCGTAACAAATGGCCCATATCGTCATGCTTTGGCTCCGCTATGCCGTGAATTGGGCCCACTGGAGGTAATGAGACCCTCAGAGTATGAGTTACGCACTGATCTGCAACCCTTGGTAAGCGATGGGCTTGTCAAAATGATTCCTCACGAGGGGAGATTGGGCTCTATTGATGTATTAAAAGAATCTACTAGGCCAGGCCCTCAGTGGCGAATGGACACGTTTTATCGAGCTATCCGGAAGAGGACTGGGATACTCCTTGAGAGAGGCAAGCCAGTAGGGGGTAGATTCAGCTACGATACGCAGAACAGATTGCCCTGGCGAGGAACTCCACCAGCCCCTAAGAGCTGTAGTTTTCCAGTGGACCCCATCAAGAAGGAGGTCGTAGAGCTTGTAAAAACGGCTTTCTCTCATCATCCCGGTTCATTACAATTGGGCGCTCTTCCTGCTACTAAGGAAGACGCAGAAGCTCTTTGGAGACGGGCGAGAGAGCAATGTCTTCCACATTTTGGTCCTTATCAAGACGCTATATCTTCAGAATCTCTTAGCTTATTTCATACTAACGTGTCATCCCTACTAAACATTTATAGACTTCTGCCATCAAGGCTTATCGAAGACGTAATCGCAATGGAAATCCCCATTCAGAGCAAGGAGGGTTTCGTCAGGCAGATATTGGGTTGGCGTGAATTCGTTTATTTCGTTCATGAAGCTACTGATGGATTTAGAAAGATAGGCCAAGCAAGTCAGAAAGTTTTGCGGACTCCTGGAAAAGGCGGCTACGACCGTTTGATGACAAATGCATGGAAGGCACCGACACGTGGAGGAGAGTCCTACGGTGGTGCCTGTCCATCTTTTTTTGAGTCCACAAACCCCCTTCCATCCGTTTATTGGGGTACCAAGTCCGGTCTAACATGCCTTGATCATGTGGTTGGTAGTGTTTGGGAAAACGGTTACAGTCACCATATCACTAGGCTCATGATCTTGGCCAACTTCGCCACTCTGCTAGATGTGAATCCTAGAGAACTCACCGACTGGTTTTGGGTTGCTTACACAGACGCTTATGACTGGGTCGTGGAGCCGAATGTTCTTGGTATGGGTACATACGCACTCGGACCACTAATTACAACAAAGCCGTACGTGGCCGGAGCTAACTACATACGCAAAATGAGCGACTTCTGTAGGCGGTGTCACTTCGACCCAACCCGCACATGTCCTTTGACTCATCTCTACTGGGCCTTTTTGGCCCGTCACAAGTCTAAATTAGATAAAAACCCCAGACTCTCTTTAGCTATGAGGAACCTTCAGGAAAGAGAACCAGCGCTGAAGGAAAAAGACAGACGAGTTTGTGAGACTGTGTTGAATAGACTCTCCGAAGGGCGAAATCTTTCTGACGGAGTCCAATTTTGAGTCCCTTTATCTGGCCAAGGGCTACGCCGCCCGTGGCATAATTTGTCGAGTTAACTGCAGAATGTCACATCGTATGAACCGGACATTTTAGCTTGGAGAAAGACATGGCAACCAACAAAGAAATAACCGAAAAAATAGGGCGTGTTTTAAAAGATCAAAAACTAGGAGTCATGGCAACTTATGAACCTGAACAACCGTATTTGAGCCTCATAGCCTTCTGTAACACCCCCGACCTAACAAAGATCATTTTCGCAACCGACCGTAACACACGAAAGTATGCTAATTTGAAGCGGAATCCCCGGGCGGCCATTCTGTTCGACAACAGAATTGTAGCCCATTCTGATTTTCGCCTGGGGATAGCCGTAACGGCCTACGGAGATGCTCAAGACGTCGAAGAATCTATCCTGTCGGTACTCCGACATTACTATTTGGAAAAACACCCAACCATGGAAGGTTTTGTAAATTCACCTTCCACTGCTTTGCTTTGTCTGAACGTCGAGTATTTCCAAGTTGTAGAGGATATCCAAAAAGTTACTATAGTGAAAATGTTCTGACGACGGACGTCACCTGATTCCTGTTCCATAAAAGCCGTAGTGGGCCAAAACTCTTGCCCTAAAACAAATCTTCAAGAGCTCTCAAAGCCGCCAGATGACCGCACATCCCGTGGACTCCTCCGCCGGGAGGCATAGAAGAGGAACAGATGTAAAGGCCCTGTGTAGGGGTCCTATAAGGATTCCATCTTCCTAACGGTCTAACAAATAACTGCCAGAATGTTTGTATTCCGCCGGCAATATCACCGCCAACATAGTTTGGATTGTAAGACTCCATGTCCGCCGGTGCCATAGTGTGGCGGGCCAATACTACATCTCTAAAGCCTGGCGCAAACCTTTCTATTTGATTCTCAATTCTTTCTGTCATGTTCACGGTACATCCGTTTGGAACATGACAATAGGCCCAGGCTGTATGCAATCCCATCGGAGCTCTAGTATTGTCGAACAGGCTCGGCTGACAAACCAGGACAAAAGGATTATCCGGAACCTCTCCTTGCCATACTGTTCGCTCCGCTAGGCATATTTCCGAAAGAGTCCCCCCTACGTGGATTGTTCCGGCCTTCATACAGTTCGAATCTCGCCAAGGTATTGGCTCCTTAAGCGCCCAGTCAATTTTGAAAACTCCTGGACCGTGCTTGTGGGCTCTGAGCCGATTCACATAACCTGCAGGCAATATATCGCTCGCTATGTCCGCTATCTGTCTTGGGGTTATGTCAAAAAGGTATGCCTTGGCTCTAGGCAATTCAGCGATGTTGGTTACCGGAGCGGCCAGCTGAATCTCCCCACCCAAGGTCTGAAAATAAGTTGCCATGCTATCAACAATCCGCTGGGAACCAGAGCGTGCAATAGGCCAACCCACTGCATGACCAAGCAGGCACATTACAATTCCAAATGCAGCACTTGACCAATACTCGAGAGGAAAAATCGCATGGGCAGAGGCACCCGCAAACAATCCCTGAGCACGGTCGTGTTTAAACCATGAGCGTGCTACTGAAGCCGCTGGTCGGAGCGCTAAGGTACCGAAGCGTAAAAAAAGGAAAGGCGATCTCTTGAGTCCTAGAGGTTTTAGCAGTTCTTCTAACAGTTCTTTCCAATTAGGCAAGAATCCACCGACAAGTTTCTGGTAGGCCAAACCATCATCTGCTAATCCTTGCACCGTTGTTTCAAGCGAAGGGTGAATTAAGACTGCAGGGTCTTGGTCCAATGGATGTGCGACACATATAGGCGGTTGTATCCAATCTACACCAAGCGCTTCTAGATTGAGAGATCTGAAAAAAGGCGAGGCTAGAGCAAGAGGATGCACTGCCGAACAAACATCATGATAACAACCCGGTATTGTCAATTGAGCCGTTCGGCATCCACCACCAATGGCATCCTTCGCCTCACGAAGGAGAACGGCCTTTCCCGTACGAGCCAATGTTATGGCGGCCGCTAGTCCGTTAGGGCCTGATCCCACAACCACGGCGTCGTATTCTTCTGCCCTATGCATCCGAGTCAGGTCTTAACCTTTGAAAGTCTAGCAAACCATCTTTTAGGCTCGTTAAAGAGAGTCCTTAGTTGAGCGTTATAATACACATTTCTAAACTCATGCCACCTTAGATGGTTATCAATGCATTCTTGGGTCATTGTTATGTCGGGGGCGAACCCCAAGTCCAAAGCTAAAGATGTTAAGACGTGTTTCCATATTCTGGTTTGAATTTTTGAACCAGCAACCCTAAAAGCGGCCTCATATAATGGGTCGCCAGCCCTTGCTAGACCGACAATTCGGACGACGATACCGCCTCCCACTTCTGTGGAGTAAAAGCTTACGAACCCACACTCAGGGTGTCCTTGGGGAGTATTGAACGTAAAAGATCGCTCATCCGCGTACATCACCATTACGCCTGTGGAAACGGGACCTCCAGGAGTTGAAGAATCGATCAGCACTATTTCGCCGGGCGCTATTCCTCTTTCGGACGGATAGAAGTTATTGAAGGATGGCTGATATCTTGGAAAGTTCTTTTTCAACGCATGGACAGCTTCCTCGGGCCTTACTGATGTATCATTTATGAACAGCTGAAAAGTCTTTTGCCATAGAGGTCCAAAACCGTGGATTGGCCCGACAGGTTTGCGGCCATTTACGTTCAGATTCCTTGCCTCGTTTGGCATAGTGGGGACGAACAACTCTGAAACTGGTTTCGCCCAGCACGAAGCATTGGATAGTGTTTGAAGCCCGGTGATGGAATCCTCGTTTGAGGGCTCCCTTGTAGAAATGCAAGCAGCTGCATAAGCCTGTTCCCGATTGCCAAAAACGGTCACGGCCTGGTCAATTTCGGAAACCGCTAATACATTCAGTAGGTCAGCAGATGCGCCAAACGCCAATATTCTTTGTTTCCTGGCATTGCACCTTGCACAAAATTTCACCAGCATGGATGCCCCTAAGCCGTTTATAGCCGATACCTTACTGGAATCGAGAAGCACATACTTTGGATCTCGGTATCCCTGCCAGGCGTAGGCGGCCTCAAGGAAGCGATGGTCCACATCCATAATCTCAGCAGGAAGGGAAATGATACAAGCATTTTCCCCGCTATATACGATGTTCAAAGACTTGATCACAGCTTGATTCAAGCGATCTTGCACCGATATGCAGATTTGAGACGTCTTCTCTTCTGAATGGTTTCGATGAGATTCAGCAAGTCTATCCCTAGCCAGTACAAGTTCATTTGAGACACCTGGCACAATCTTCAGAGCCACATTGACGAGAAGGTTGCTTTTCATATTGTCAAGAAAGGCGAGCTGACTTGCTCGTCCTACTAATGCCTGGGCGTAAGTTGGGTAAGCGTGTGTGACGGAGTAGAGTTTTCGAATAGGCTTTCCCAAAGCTTTTACTATCTGGGCCTCGTGGATGACCTCTGGTGCTGCCTCTCCAAGAATATGCGCACCCACAAGTCTGCCGCGACCGTCGCAAATGAACTTGGCCAACCCTACTGTGTTACCGTCAATCAGCGCCCTGCGCATATTGGAATACTCGAATCGATATACTTTAATCTTGTGTCCATACTTTGCATGTGCTTGAGCCTCTGTTAGTCCGAGAAACGCCAAAGCAGGAATAGTAAAAATTACATAAACAGCATTCTTATAATTAACTTTTTGTTTTATTGGCAGTATAGCGTTAGTGGCCGCAATTATGCCTTGATATTCGGCGGTGGTTGCCAACTGATGAGGCCCGACTACGTCTCCACATGCATAGATATTTGACGCCGACGTCTGCAGCTTTTCATTGGTCAAAACGCCCCGATCAGTAAAGTCCACGCCTGCTTTTTCAAGTGCAAGTTCATCGATGTCTGGCTTTCGACCTAAGGCAACGAGCAAGCATTCTGCAACGACCCGTCCTTTTCGACCGCTCTTTTCTTCGTAGTCAATATAAATATGGCCATTGTCGTTACACACACCCTGGACTTGCGACCCGAGTTTCATATTTATCCCGTCATCAATAAGAGCTCTCCTCAAGCGGAAGGCCAATTCCCGATCAGCCATGGGAAGAACAATTTCTCCTCGCTCTAGGACAGTTGTCTCCACCCCAAGGCGTCCAAAAGCAGAGGCGTATTCTAAACCGTCCACTCCGCCACCGAGTATGGCAATAGATTTAGGGATTTCTTCCAGATCGTACAGCGTCTCATTCGTCAAGTATGGAGTATCCATAATGCCCGTTATCCGCGGCACAAAAGGGCGAGTCCCTACTGCAATGATGAATTTGTTTGATGAGATTCTTAGACCGCCTACGTCCAGATGATGGCGGTCTATGAATGAAGCTTTTCCATTTATAATGTTGACGCCAATCTCTTCAAAACTCTCGGGTTCGTCCTTTTTATAAGCCGCGTTTACGACAGATCTAATCCTCGGCATCACTCCGGTCTTGTTGATACGGCTCATAGGGTTGGCAAGAATTCCCTCATTAGCCAACCAATACATATCCTTGAAAAGGTGACCGAGTCTAATGAGGGCCTTGCTAGGAATACAGGTGGTGTTCGTGCAATTACCTCCTACTCGCTGTTTCTCAACGACTGCGACTCGCTGGCCCAGCCCTTTAGCGGTAACAGCCGCCACCATTCCTGCAATCCCAGCTCCGATGACTGTTATATCAAAGTCATATTTTGAATCCATTTGAACCGTGCTTTCAGAAAGGCTTTCTTGATCAAGTAATAAGCCTTTGTTAAGAACCGGCAAAAATTTCTTTATTCACCGCTTCCAATGAGCGGTAGCTCTTTTTCCATTGAGAAAAAGACAACGTGTCGAGTAAGACCGTTAGTGAACATGCTATAATCACAACGACGGCATATTGTTGCAACTAAGTCTTCACTTTGTTCCTCACGTATCTTCCTCAGGTACAGACGACGCCCAGAATACCCCCCTCCGTGTTCCAAAAATAAGTACGTGGCGTAAGGATTCGTCTGCAGGTTCGCGTAAGTCAACTTTTCACGCATGATAAACGCGAGTGAACCGTCTTCAAAAAAATGTGGTCGCGCATAAACAGCGGCATTTACTTTGCCCTCGGAATCAGCAGTAGCCAGAATTCCAAATCCCTTAGTTTGATCAAAGTATTCTTGCAGCGTCATGATTGATATCTCCTGTTTCCTTTGTTGCATTTTGTTTCCATCCCCTCTCGGCATCGGGGCAACAAGATTGTATTGGCCATTTGATGACAGCGGTTTCCCACTCCTTAACATAAGATAATACTTCTTGAGCGGTATTAACGAATTCGAAATGCCCCCTCGTGATTTTTTGTTTATGGAAAGAGGAAGAACTGTGTGTTAGGCCGAAATGCATTACTATTGGCTGGGGGACGAGGATTCGAACCTCGGTTAACGGGGCCAGAACCCGCCGTCCTGCCGCTAGACGATCCCCCAGCTGAGGGATATTCTAATATTGGTTTTTTACACAGTCAAGAGTCGTAGCAATTGTAATTTTAACCTCAACGTGTCTGTGAATTATGGTAAAAAGATTCTTCCCGCGCGATTTCCTCGTTTAAACAAGCTGCAAATAAAGCGCCTCAACACCATGGTGTTTTTTAAAATTGCATTTGTGTCGATAACATGCTAAACTTACGGATCATTTCCATTTCGAGCATGACTTAAGAGAGATGAAATCATGTTCCTGAACTTATGTAAGGTACTGGGTGTTGGTGTTGCGTTGTTTTTATTGTGTAAGTCGTCACTCGCTTCAACGCTCGTGACTGAGCAAACAGCTTACCGCGACGAGACCGGGGCTTCTTTTGGCGAAGTTGGTCCATACAGCATGCCGGGAAGTATGAGGGAAATCTTGCAGGAGGCTCTGCCTTTTCCAAACGTTATGAACATTTCCTCAAAACGAGACAAAGCGGCACACTTAGGCACGACTGCCACCCCAGGAGAAAAAGGTCAGGAGGTTCGTCAAGCCTCTTTGTCGCCGGCCGGTTCCAAGACCCAAAAACATAGGGAAGACCTCATCTTGTCTAGACATATTCCACACTTGGAAATAGAGGTCAAACACAGGGAACACACTTTCACCCTTTTTTCTCACAGGGGAGATGGCGGCAAGGACGTCCTGTATCATTGCCGAGTAGGTTTGGGAGGGCCTGAGTTCCCCACCCCTGTTGGTACCTATTATGTCACACATATTTACGACGACCAACCCTGGTGGATTCCTCCTAAGGACAGAGCCTGGGCGGCTGGAGAGAAACCCAGCAGAAAGGTTTACGGAGGCACCATGGCGCCTCTCCTGAAAAAAAGAGATATAAAAGACAAAAAGCGCACAACCATGTCAGAAGACATGATAGCTGGGAAGGTCAAGCTGGAAGACTATGGGTATAGATTTCATGGTACCAATGCACCGAGGAGTATAGGCAGGAACCAGTCCCACGGCTGCGTCAGAATGCTCCCTGAGGATGCCAAGAAGGTGGCGGAACTCATCAAGCAACACGTGGGCACAAAAGACCGCAGAGAATCTGAGAACGGATCGTACGTGGTTCTAAAAAGCCCTGTAAGATTAAATTTGGTAAAATAGGAGCACTTATTTGGATTCCATGCGCCATATAAGTCTTACCTAGGACTTTCAAGTGCTGCTAAATGCTTTGACGGGTCTCGAAACTGAATGCGAATTTCCAGCAAGGTTTGCTTGGTCATTCGCACTCAACTGGTAATTCAGTAACATGGACGCCGATCAAGTCAGGGACGAAATTAATAAGTGTCATTTCGAAGGTACCCAAACCGACGTGGTAATCTCACGCTTCGTTGATTGTGCAAGTAAACTGACCGGTCAATTTACATCACCCTATAAAGCCGGTGCAGTCCTATAGAATTCTGGTGAACAGTTATAAACGGTTCAAAACAACAAAGGAGTAACATCTCATGTTGGCTGAGTTGAGCGTATTTCCGTTGGATAAAGGTGAGTCCGGTTTAAGTAAATACGTGGCAGAATCAATTAAGATTATTGAAGAAAGCGGACTGGATTACGAAATCCATGCCATGGGAACGCTTATCGAGGGGCCCGCCGACAAGGTCTTTGAAGTCATCAAGAAATGTCATGACAACATGGCATCGAAATGCGAGCGGGTGGTCACCAATGTGAAGATTGATGATCGCCGGGGCGCTCATGGGTGTATCAAACGCAAAGTCGATTCCGTACTCCAAAAATTGCAGCGCTAAGTATCGAGATTTCAGCTATACTATTTTGAGGTTTATAAAAATCTGTGTTCAAAGAAGAGCTGTTAACTTCATACGACGAAGTGCTTGAGGTCGTTGACCAGTGCGATAAAGTAGTTCGCCTAGCTTCACGCCGGGAAATACATGAGAAAGGTCTCTTACATCGCGCAGTGCACATTTTTGTTTTTGATTCAAAAGGGTCTCTCTTTGTTCAGCGGCGGTCTTCCAAGAAAGACACACACCCCCTGAAGTTGGACTCCTCGGCAGCAGGCCACGTTGACCCTGGCGAAACGTACATACAAGCAGCCCAGCGGGAGCTTTACGAAGAGCTAGGACTAACTTCTACTTTGAAGGAAGTCCTGCGTGTGTCACCATCCATAGAAACTGGATATGAACATGTAGTCTTGTACGAAGCGTGCAGTGACTTAATCCCCATGGTCAACACTGATGAAATAGTCGAAGGTTTTTTCATCACACCTGACGAGCTATCCCAAAGGATGGAGGGCGATGCGCAAGATTTCGTACCAGCGTTCCGTCTCCTGTGGGCAGGATATCTGAATAGCAGGATATCGACTAACAGATTATGAAAGCAGTAATACAGAGGGTTTCCGAGGCTAGGGTTACCGTAAATGGGCAGTTAATCGGTGAAATTGGGAAAGGTATGGTTGTGCTTCTTGCAGTTGGTTCCTTTGATGGGCATTCTCAGGTTCGATGGATGGCAGACAAGCTATCCAACTTGCGAATTTTTTCAGATGAACACGATAGGATGAATTTGAGCCTGCTTGAGATAGGGGCCGACATGCTTGTGGTTTCACAATTTACCCTCTACGGGGACTGCCGAAAAGGTAGAAGACCATCTTATTCTGATGCCGCTCCACCTGACGTAGCTATCATGATGTACAAGATGTTTTGTCAATTAGTGCGTGAGAAAGGTATTAATGTGGCTGAAGGAAGCTTTGGAGCTCACATGCAACTCGAACTGGTTAATGACGGTCCTGTTACTCTAATCGTGGAAACCCCAGGTTAAGTTGTGCACACTTTAATCCTGCGCCACAGCCTGTTGAGTCCTTTGTGCATAATAGCGAACGGGAAATTTGTTTCCATCGATACTAAAATAATATGAATCGTCCTCCTCGAAGACGTATTGTGCCAAGGCATAATAGGCTGGGCGTAAAAGTCTAGCGTGAAATCTTCCTTTCTTAACCTTGCAGTAAGGGATACCATCTGAGCTCATCCAGAAATTATCAGGATTGAACTCTTCTGTTGTCCCGTCGTTAAGTACCAGTGATATGCCCGCCTGGCTCGTATCACGAATTGCCTTTACGACAAATGGTGTATCTTCTACCTCGACTCGGCAGCTCTCTCGGCCTATTTTTATTAGGTATCCCCCATCCGGACCTTGTTCTAATGCATCACAGAAAAGCCTATAAATGCCCGGATGGATGATTTCGGTGCCGTTCTGAAACCAGCGGCCTTCCTTGTCCACAAAAAGTTTCACGTATGGTGAAGCATCAAAGTAAGTTTGCGATTCACTCATGTTATTCTACACCAACTCCTCAGGCTTAACGTCCATCACCAAAGCTCAGCGAGGCTCTGTTGACCGTGCAGTATACGATAAGTTTGATATCCAGCCAACACGCGCTTAACATATAGCCGTGTCTCTTGGTAAGGTATCATTTCAACAAATTCGTCTGGGGTGAGTCTTCCGTTCGTTTTCTCCCAGGCTTTGACTTTTTTGATGTCTGCGTTGTACGAAGCGACCGCCAAGACAATATTTCCTCTGAAATTGGTAAGATTTTGCTTGAGTATCCGCAACCCTACGTCCAAATTCTTGTGGGGATCCAGTAGGTGCTCGAGCACGGAAGCGTATGCTTCAGCTGATGTAACAGCCTTTAGACCTGAAGAATCAGGCATCACCTGCATGAGCCCCACAGCACCAGCCGGAGAAATGGCGCCGTGATCATAAAGGCTTTCCTGACGAATCATTGACCACGCAAGATTGGGATCTATCGAATGTTTTCTTGCCTGGCTTAACATATGTTCATAGTGAACACGCGGAAAAGCTATCTCAACGAATTCTTTGGGTGCATTCCTAGGTGGATCGTCCACAAATTGCCCAAATGCCTGGTACAAAGCAGCTCTAGCTTTGGCGTACTGGCCAAGCAAATAGGCGCTTCTAGCACGCAACAAACCGACAGCTGGCTCAGCTTGTAGGGAAGGCGGCAGCGCATTGAGATTGATAAGGGCAAATTCATGCAGTTTCATCTTTTGTAGTTGGACTGCGTGTTGAATTAAGGGATTGGAAAGATGATAAGATTTGAGAGCTGAGTCGGGAAAACTATCTGTATCCTGACGACTTGATTTGGGAACAATATTTAGGTCTTTCAGGATCCTGGCTGACTCATATCCATAGTAACTGCGTGGAGACCGTTCACAAATCTCTTGGAACAACTGCACTGCTTCATTATCTTTCTTTAATCTCAACAGTGAACGACCTTGCCAATATAAACACGAGTAGAGCAAGTCTGGCGAATTAGCAATGGTTTTCAGTTCCTGAAATTGTTGGGCTGACTTTACGTAATTTCGCGTAAGGTAAGCAATCCATGCCAACCGCCATCTGACCTGAAAAGCGGTCTTTGCATCAGCCCCCATTTTAATCAGCTTATCATAATAAGTGCGAGCAGCCTCAAACCGTTTCTTTTCAAAGTGACAAGTTCCGAGATTGAATAGGCCGATCTTCTTCAAACGCTCGTTCCCTGAATTGATCAATTCCTTGCAGGAAGATTCGAAATCGTTATCCCTATCTAGTCTCCAGTATAGTCTGCTTAATAAATACTGAGCTTCCAGGCGAATCGACAAAGGCGGGTTAGTCTTTACGAGGTCCCGCAGTAAAAGTATTGCTTGTTCATTTTTCCGATCTTTATATAGACAGGTAGCCCGCTTTATAATAAGTGACATATTTGAAGGCTGTTCCTTCAGCAGCCTGTCATAGACCTCGCCAGCCAAATCGAACCGTCCAGCTTGATAGAGTCGTTTAGCTCGCTCAGTTAGTTGCGGCTGACTAAGGGGCTGCATCTTAATGAGGCCTTTTATTACATAGTAATCAAGAACCTCAGCCGCCCGTAATCCTTCAATAGAAGCGGGAAAGTGTATGTACAGTTTCTTGTATTGCTCTAGAGCGTCAGAGGTGTGCCCAAGTCTCCTGAGGATCTGTCCCAAGGAGAGTATAAACCGAGGTTTTGACTTCGTATCTGCCTCTCGAATCAGTTCATTGAGAAGAGGTATAGCTTCAGGCTTTCCCTGCTGTATCATGCTTTCAACTAGTTCGCTTTTGGCTAAGGGTGAATAGATGGATTTGGGGAATTTTTCCAAGACTTCACGGTAAAGAGATTCAGATTTTACAACGTTGTTCGCAAGCCTATAGGATCGCGCCAGGAGTATGTATGCGATTGGACTGTATCTTTCGTCCATTCCCTTGGCCATCCATACAGCTTCCGCCTCTTTTAGCTGTTGCTGTTCTAGTAAAAGCTTTCCTTTCTCGAAAGAGTCGCGCTTTTCAAAGGTCTCTTTAGCAGCTTCAACTGGGTACAAGAAAAAGCATGTGATTAAGGTGATAGATAAGGCCACATTTCTCAGGCACACACGTCCAGAAGGACATGGGGAAATGGGTTTGGTCCTGCAATACTGACCGACTTTGCACCTGTTTGGATATTTACAGAAATCAGAAAGCATTTGTGCCCGTGAAAACATGGATGCATAGCAAAGAATTGTTTAGAACAGTGCTGTTCTGGGCTGTAACATCCGCATGAAATGGTGATTGATCTTGTTCATAGCTGAAGACTCGCAACGTTACATAAAAGATATGGTATTTGTGTACAACGTAACGACACAAGCGTCAAGGAATACATGATTTACCGGATGAAAATGTAGTCGCTCAGAAGACAGGTTACTGCTGCTGTGGTATTCATGCGGCCCCACTATATGATAGTAGCATCTATGATTTTTTTTGACAAGGCTAGCTTAGAATCCTACAATTTTGTAACAAAGGTTAGATGCTCAAAGGAAGTATGACAAATATATGTCACCAATGAGATACGATCCAGAAATCAAGCAAGAAGTAACCGAACTATTGCTCTTATTTGAAATATCGCAGAGCCTGGATCAAAGTATGAACCTTGACGAAGTGGTTGGTCCTGTCTTTGAGTTGCTGGCTCAACATAGGGGCATGATGCGAGGAACGCTGACGCTGCTCAACCGAGAGTCTGGAGAGATTCTCATTGAGGCGGCTCATGGCCTTTCCCAGGAGCAGATAGAGCGGGGGCGATACAGGCCGGGCGAGGGCGTCACCGGCAAGGTCATAGCCACAGGTAAGCCAGCGATTGTCCCACATATTTCAGACGAGCCTCTCTTTTTAGACCGTACCGGTGCAAGGAGCAGCCTCGAGAAAAAGGACATATCGTTCATTTGCGTGCCTATAAAGATAGGAAACGAGGTTATTGGAGCGCTGAGTGCAGACAGACTGTTCGAAGATGGCATATCTTTCGTGGAGGATGTTCGCCTGTTGTCCATTGTGGCTTCCATGATAGCTCAAGCTGTTCGATTGAGACAGTCGGCTCAAGAAGAACGGCACAGATTAATAGAGGAAAACAAGCGACTACAAGACCAACTCAAGGATCGCTTCCAACCAGCAAACATTGTTGGAAACTCCAAAAGCATGCAGAATGTTTACGATCTTATCGCCCAGGTTACCAGAAGCGACACAACCGTTCTCATAAGAGGGGAGAGCGGCACGGGAAAGGAGCTGGTTGCCCATGCAGTACATTTCAACAGTGGCCGTGCGGACAAACCTTTTATCAAAGTGAATTGCGGAGCCCTACCGGAAAGCGTTGTTGAGAGCGAGCTTTTTGGACACGAGAAAGGCGCCTTCACAGGAGCCATATCGACCCGAAAAGGACGGTTTGAGCTTGCTCACGGCGGTACCATTTTTTTAGATGAGGTTGGCGACCTGTCTCTGATGACTCAAGTTAAACTTTTGCGGGTGATACAAGAAAGGGAGTTCGAAAGGGTAGGGGGAAACGTCACCCGAAGAACAGATGTGCGCATAATAGCCGCCACCAACAGAGACCTTGAGTTGCTGGTCGAAGGAAGGAAATTCCGACACGATCTATACTATCGTATCAACGTGTTTCCGATACATGTGCCGCCATTGCGCGAACGCAAAACAGATATACCGTTGCTTGCAGATTACTTTGTTGAAAAATACGGCAAGGCTAATAATAAGACCATCACGAGAATTTCTACTCGAGCGATTGATATGCTAATGAGTTATCATTGGCCGGGAAATGTAAGAGAACTTGAAAATTGTATTGAAAGGGCTGTATTGTTGACGACAGACGGCGTGATTCACGGCCGTCACTTGCCTCCAACTCTTCAGACGCCTCGAAGAGAATTAGTAGAACGCACTGGGACCCTTGAGATAGCCCTGAGTAACCTGGAAAGGGATATGCTGATGGACGCATTGAAAGTATGCCGGGGGAACAAGACCAAGGCAGCGCGGATTCTTGGTATTACGGAACGGGTTATGGGCCTACGAGTACAGAAATACGGCATAGACCCAAAGCGATTTCGTACAAAATTGTAATATTGAGGCTAAAACATACCATTTTGTAACTTTTTCAGAGTCAACATTTCAGTCTTAAACTCCCTAAACACACACATAATTTCAATTCAGTAACATTGAAAAACCACTTTTTTATCTGACCCTGTCCAAGGTCGTCTCTTTGCTTCAGAGCAGTCTTATGATTCAGCATGACATCCATGGCACTTTTAGGAATTCGCAATCTCTTGTCTCAACTCCCAACCCTTTGGCATCCACCTTGCTTACTTCAATGGAGACTGATTCGAGTATTTTAGGATTCAGACACATAGAGACACTAATATCCTTGGTCGAAGATCCTCAATACAACCGAGTCAGGCAATGCAGAAGGAGGTGTTCAACGATGAACGCGGCTGACAACGCGTGGGTACTGGTTTCATCAGCATTTGTGTTACTCATGACACCTGGGCTGGCGATGTTCTATGGAGGATTAACTCGTTCAAAGAACGTGCTGTCAACTATGATGCACAGCTTCTTTCTCATGGGGCTCGCCTCGATAATTTGGTTATTCTACGGATTTAGTCTGGCTTTTGCACCAGACGCTTTAGGTGGTCTAATCGGAGGATTGGATTATTTGGGGCTTAGAGGCATTGGAGCAGACCTATTTCCTGATCTCACAGACCCTTCTAAAACTATGACGATTCCCGGCAGCACGTTTATGATTTTTCAATGCATGTTCGCCATCATTACACCTGCACTTATAACAGGAGCCTTCGCTGAAAGGATGAAATTTAGTTCGTACATCCTTTTCATGCTACTATGGGTTACAATCGTTTATTGCCCAGTGGCACATTGGGTTTGGGGACCTGGCGGTTGGCTGTCAGGTTTAGGGGCCATGGACTTTGCAGGAGGCACAGTGGTGCACGTAAATGCGGGGGCTGCTGCGCTGGCATGCTGTATAATGGTGGGTAAGAGGAAGGGCTATGGAACGACTCCTATGATCCCCCACAATCTTACCCTTTCCCTACTTGGGGCTGGGTTACTATGGTTCGGGTGGTTCGGGTTCAATGCTGGAAGCGCCCTTAGTGCCAGTGAGGGAGCAGCCATGGCATTTGTGGTGACGCATATGGCTACGGCAAGTGCTGCATTATCTTGGGTGTTTACAGAATGGATAGTGAGCGGCAAACCAACTACTTTGGGTGTGGCATCTGGCGCTGTAGCCGGACTCGTGGCGATTACTCCAGCCTCTGGCTTTGTAGGCCCTATCTCGTCGGTGCTAATAGGTATAGGGGCAGGAATAATTTGCTATCTCGCCGTATTGGCAAAAGGCGTGCTGGGTTACGATGACTCCTTCGACGTCGTTGGCGTACATGGCGTAGGAGGGGCTTGGGGTGCGATTGCTACGGGTCTTTTCGCATCACAGGCCATTAATCCAGCTGGCTCAAATGGCCTGTTCTTCGGGAATCCGGGACAACTGTGGACCCAGATAGTGGCCATAGCAGCCACAATAATCTTCTCTTTCGTTGCTAGCATGCTTATTCTGCTAGTCGTACGAGCCATAGTTGGCTTGAGGGTGACTGAGGAAGAAGAGGACGCCGGCGTTGATACTGCTTGTCACGGTGAAGCGGGCTACAACATGTGAGGATTGTTTTCAGGTGATTTTAACGGTCTAAGCAATTATAACCACTTGTTTTTCGCTAGCACATCATGAGGAAGGTGTTACAGAATGAAAAAAATAGAAGTCATCATAAAACCCTTCAAGCTGGATGAAGTGAAGAGCGCCCTCACAGCCCTCGGCATACAGGGAATGACGATAACCGAAGTTAAAGGTTTTGGGAGACAAAAGGGCCACAAGGAGATATACAGGGGCGCTGAGTATCTCGTGGATTTTCTACCAAAGATCAAAATAGAAATGGTAGTACCCGCAGAAATGACTGAGCAAATCATTGAAAAAGTCATCGCAGCAGCTCGCACTGGCACCATTGGTGACGGCAAGATCTTTGTCATTCCAATAGAAACAGTCGTCCGAATTAGGACTGGAGAAAGAGATGCAGACGCATTGTAAATTGAATTCGGCGCAATGCAGGGCGTTAACAAGAAATTCTTAGCTGGTGTGGCCCTACAGTTCCTGATTGTGGGGCCGAAAGGATACCTCTCCGACCTGAAGCTGGAGAGAGTTTTTTGAAACAAACAATAAAAAGGAGAGTAAAAGGAGGCCAGAATGGAGCCAAAGGAAGTACTTGAATTTGCCAAGAAAAATGGAGCAGTCATGGTGGATCTGAAGTTTATGGATTTCCCAGGTATGTGGCAGCACTTCAGTGTCCCATTGCATGAACTGGAAGAAGATTCTTTTGAGTCTGGCTTTGGGTTTGACGGATCGTCCATCAGGGGATGGCAACCCATTCACGCGTCAGACATGTTAGTCGTACCAGATCCCGACACTGCGGTCATGGACCCATTCATGCAGGCGCCCACGCTTTCCCTAATCTGCAACATAGTGGACCCCGTGACTAAGGAGAAATACAGCCGAGATCCCAGGAACATAGCTCAAAAGGCGGAGGCGTATTTAAAATACACAAAGATAGGGGATACAGCCTATTTTGGTCCTGAGGCTGAATTTTTCATCTTCGACGATGTTCGATACAGCTACGGATCTAATCATGGTTTTCATGAGGTGGACTCGGTGGAAGGCTGGTGGAACACCGGTCGGGAAGAAAATCCCAATCTCGGTTATAAACCACGCCATAAAGAGGGATATTTTCCAGTTTCACCTAGCGATTCGTTGCAGGATATAAGGACCGAGATGGTCATGATTCTTGAGGGGCTGGGTATCACCATAGAAGCCCAGCACCATGAGGTTGCCACCGCTGGTCAGGGCGAAATAGACATGAAATATGCGCCGCTGGTCAAGATGGGTGACCAACTCATGTGGTTCAAGTACGTCTTGAAGAATGTAGCCAAGCGACATAACAAGACTGTGACGTTCATGCCTAAGCCTTTGTATGAGGACAATGGGTCAGGGATGCATACTCACATTAGCTTGTGGAAAGGCAATACGCCGATTTTTGCAGGAGACAAATATGCTGGCCTCTCGCAAGAAGCGCTATGGGCTATAGGGGGTATTCTGAAGCATGCCCCAGCACTGTGCGGAATTTGCAACCCAACAACCAATTCCTATAAACGGCTCGTTCCTGGATTCGAAGCCCCCGTGAATCTGGCTTATTCCTCTAGAAACAGGTCCGCATGTTGTAGAATCCCTATGTATAGTCCGTCGCCGAAGTCAAAGCGTATAGAATACAGGACTCCAGATCCATCATGCAACGGATATCTGGCCTTTAGCGCTCTACTCATGGCTGTGATAGACGGCATTCAGAATAAGATCGATCCGGGTGAGCCGTTGGACAAAGATATTTACGCATTGTCTCCTGAGGAGTTGCAAGATGTGCCTTCGACTCCTGGTGATTTGGCCGAGGCTTTGAAGGCCCTGGAAAACGACCATGAATTCTTGATGCGCGGGGATGTTTTTACCCCTGATGCGATTGAGAAATGGATCGAGTACAAGACGAAAGCTGAACTTAACCCAATCAGGATGCGACCGCATCCCTATGAGTTTGCTTTGTATTTCGATATTTAACCTTACTAAGGGAGCATCATAAAGGGTTTGGCAAGACTAGCCACGAATAATTGAGTGCATGCGTGGTCTATCGTTCCCAAGGACTGCCATGACAAAGGGTCACAACGGTAAACGAAAATAGCTGGAAATCTTCACTAACAGTAGGATCCAGGGAGATGGATCCCCAATCAGGTACAACAAAATGTAGTGAGCTTCTGTCATTGCGGGATGGCTCAGGCTGACATCTAAACCCTCAGCTTGCATGAAATTAATGAGTGTACTCGGAGGAGTACCTAGCTGAGATTGAGTCACCGCCCTCGCAATGACAGTAAAGAGACTTTCATCAATGAACTGGCTCTGCCATTGCTAGGAGGCTCAGCCGACGCGGCAATCTGACTTGAAATCAACGTGGCACGAAAGCCGGTATTCAATATGGGGCACATGTGAAGAGGCGGTTTAAGGCAATGATAGTTATCGCCAGGATAGTGCTACATGCTGAGGTAAATTTAAAGAACTTCTAACTCGCCTCGGAATCCATTATTATCACTGTTAAATTTCAACGTCGTGCCTTTTAAGCGATTAGTGTTTAACCACTATGAGCTACTAACCTATTTCCTAAAAACGAAAATCAACTCTTATTTTGAAAATCCTAGTCGCAGGAAATTCCATGATTTCTATGCCCGTTTGCTCGGCAAGTCTTTCAATGGTTCGCAATTTTTCTTCCGGCGATGATGCAATCAGGGTGAACCAGACATTTATATTATGCCTGCGTTCGTAATTGTGGGTTACACCAGGACAAGAATTGACGATGCGCACGAAGTTATCTAGTTTGTCTTCTGGTACAATGGCGGCTAGTAGCGTACTCACGAAGCCTATGCGCCGTGAATCTATTGAGGCGCCCACTCGTCTTATGATGCCATCAGCTCTCAATTTGGCTATTCGATCTAGCACCTCAGACTCTGGTATTCCGATCCTGTCGCCTATGACCCTGTAAGGGTGGGGTTCGACGGGGAAATTGCTCTGTATCTCGTTCAACAATTTGCGATCAATATTGTCCATCTTTGTTATTTACGGTAACCGTCGCTTGGTACGTGCGGTTAAAAGTGTCCTTTGCGAGCCTGTGTGTTGCCTTTTTCCATAAGCTGCGAAAGTCCTGGGCATCTGACGGGAAAGAGGCCGAGGCAAAAGCTGCATGATATCTAATCCTAAAGCCATCCACTATAGCTACTCCGCTTTCCAAGAGTGACGCCGCTTTTTTGGCCACTGAAATTGCCTCATCCGATGGCATGCTCTCAACTCCAATACCAAAACCGCCACTCTTAAATTTGCCAACGATTGCGGTGCGTTTGGTGAGGACTTTTAGTTTATCCACATACATTTCTAAGAATCTGCGGAGAGCTATGTGGTCAACAGTCAGGTACAAATCTTCCATGTTGGTGATCTCTGACAGAAAAAGAAAAAAAGTACTTTTTCGCTCTAGCGCTCTCAAGAATGCGGATTTGATCTGGTGGTGAAATCCTGTTTCGTTTAGAACTCCAGACTCACTGTCATATCTTCGCATACCTTTTACCAGCGCCTCTCTGGAAGCCACGCTTCGCAGTATGGATATAAGCCTGGCGAGGAATTGCCACAAATGCCTATCCTCTTCAAATTCGGGGCACGGCGTCCGAGAAGCCAACACGAGCACACCACGGTTTATCTCGTCAATATCAGCCCATGGCGCAACTACCAAGGACTTTACTTCAAAACCCAAATTCTCGCCAGCGTGGAAAAGGGTCAGAGGCTGTTCACCGTCCCGCTGACTTGTTATGATTACGATCCTGTCGTTTTCGAGCGCCCAACCTGTCCAACCCCTCTTTAGTCGTACAACCCGGCCTTTCTCCATTAAAGGAGAGAAACCGGCAAAAGACACTATCTTAAGAAGGTCTCGGTCAGGCTCCTTTATGCCTACAGCCACTCCACCCAATCCCCAATTTGTTACTAGATTTTGTACCATGTTGTCTAGAAAGACGATAACGTTGAGCTCACGAGGATCATCCAAGGTCAACAAGGTCTCTAAGACCTTTATCTTCTTATATTCAGTAACAGAGTGGTCGGCCAATTGTCCCAATTGAGGTATGGACTCAGCGATCCGAGCCAGTTGTAATGCTAACCGAAGATGTCTTGCAGAGAATCCATGCACCCGTCTGGTATCAATCCACAAAAGCCCTCGTACTCCGATGGGCACCGATACATAAGAAGTCAGTACTGCACGATAGGAATAAAAGCCTGTCTCCCTAGGATTCCCCGTGTAATAAGTCTCGTAAGTCGGAACTGCTTTACGAAATATGTCTCCAAGCAGTGTAGATTCAAGCGGAATAACCGCATCAGGTTTTAACATATCGCTCGTTGTGAAATAGGAAGCTACTCGAAGGTTTCGCCGTTGGTCATCAACCACAAAAAGTATAGCAGACTGGGCCTCCAGTGCCTCTGCCGTGAGGTGGATAAACTGTTCTAGTGTTGTCGTAGAACGATCTAAACAGGGCTCTGGAACGATTCTCTGGCCTCTTTTCATGGCTGTTCCTGTTTCAGTGAGATAGTAACCTCCTGTGGTTCCACCTGTTCTATCTTTAGGCCTTCTGGTTTCACCACAACCGATACTTTGAGCTTACCTTTGGAAATCAGATCTGGCACGTTTACAGGGTCTGTTGTTGCTGAGGTTATTTTCTTGAGGTCATCCTGAACCGCGCGGATCCGCACTTCAGCTGGACTTACTACCACCGAGGTGCGATCAGGTAAGCTACCGGTAAGAGCGGGAGTAACCTGTAGCTTCTTGGACTGGGCGGTGTCTATGTGAAGACGGAGATCAGACGGTCTTATGTCCGATATTGCCACTCCAGGTGGAACTTGTATGTTTTTATTGGTAATACGATAGTAATTCAGACCAGGCACAACGCCCGTCAAATCTATCACTGCCCTGACGGCACCTGGTTTGAGATTGGCTAGCCCTGATTCTGGTCCTTTGAGCCTTACATCTATCTTGTCCATCCATTTGCCAGTTATTTCCATCCCTGGCGGCAAGTTTGTGTATTGTATAGGAACAGAAATACCAATCTCGGAGCTCTTCGGTCCAACAACAGCTATCCACAAGACGAGAGAGAGAAAAATGGATATGATCTTAAGACGAGTGTCTGCCAATAGGAGCTCTTTGAATCGTTTCGGGGAACTAGGGTCCAGAGACTTAGGACCCGAGGTGAGTAGCTTCTCGAAAGCCTCATTAAAGTCTGCCCTTTGCGTAAAGGATGTTATATTACCCCCTGCTGCAATAGAGACTCTTCCGGTCTCCTCTGAAACCACTACACAAACTGCGTCTGATCTTTCCGCCAACCCTAGGGCTGCTCTATGGCGGGTACCGTAAAGCGTACTCAGCGTCTCATTCCTAGACAAAGGCAAAATACAGCTTACTGCGTGTAGCCTGTTGTTCCTCACCAAGACAGCACCGTCGTGGAGGGGAGAGCTTTTTTGGAATATCATGATCAGCGCTTCTGCAGAAAGAACGCTGTCCATGATCTTGCCTTTTAAAACCAAATTGTCTATGTGATCAGAGCGTACAAATACGATCAGAGCACCAACTTTTTGGCGGGATAATTCCCAAACAGCCTTGACTGTTTCTGTTATGACATCACCAGCAGTGCCGTTTGCTGAAGAAAGACGTAGGAACCTGATAGGAGAGGCGCGATCAAGCATCTCCCTTATTTCCGGCTGAAATACAATCACCACGACTACTATGATAACGGCCCATAGATACTGAAAAAGTATAGATGTGAGAACCAGTCCAACATAATCGGCTATGGCATAAACTACTCCAATCCCGATCAGCGTAGTCAGTATCTTGAAAGCCCTAGTTCCCCTGAACCAAACAAGTACAAAATAGATTAGACTAGCTATTATGCCTATGTCCACAATGTTGGTGACACGAAGAGATTCGAACAAATATCCTAGGAATTGCAAAGGATTAAGCACAGGGTGACCTCTTGGATAGGGGTCTCGAGTCCAGGGGTATCTCCACCGTCCTAGACAAAGCATAGTCAGCTGTGTTTTGCAAGCTATAGTCATTAATTGAGCCAGCGGATTTCAGAAAACACATTTTTTGTGCAACTTAACTGCCGGGCCTGCTTCAGAGTTACCAGTCCACTAAATGTCTCCATTGGATATGAAAAAGGTCAATAGATTTAAGGCCTAATGGTGTTGCGGGTCATGATATCGAACGACAGCATTTGCTGTGAGATCTGGGCAGGTTATAGGACTGAGGCCTTAAAGCTGCATCAATGTGCGTGTAAGACATTGGTTATTATGTTAATTAAAAAAATGGACCGCTGGGAACGAGACATTGCCACATATCCACAAATTCTGTGGATAACCGGCGAGTAACCCTGTGGATAACCTTGAAAGTGCACAAAGTTTTCAGAGTTTATGCATTTTGACCCCGTTTGGCACATGATAGAAAATTCAATAAAATCAAGTGCTAGTATAACTATGGGAAATTACAAAGAGTGAAAAAAAGCAGAATAAATAAGCGGTCTAGGTTATAAACACCTGTTGATAACTGAGCCATTATTTCGCACTATCTCAAGTCTAATGCTTTATGCCAGTAGCACACCGTTACCATTGCCAGCTCTAAATGACTTGGCGATCAGGGCGAATCCAAAAATGGATAATTGCCTTGTATACTTATAAATAATAAACATCATAGAGAACAAAGGAGATTACCCAGAGGAGCGTGTAACAGCTGGGTAGATGCGTCATCATACCTTTGTGGACTACTTGCAATACACTATGTAAGTTTTTAGTTGACAAAGACCGATTAAGGCATCAAACTGTGAAACATAAGTCATAGAAGGTCGCGCCGCTGCGGATAAACCTGATTCCGCTTACAGCGACACAACCCCAGACCCACATAAGCGGCGCAGGAAAACATTTCAGCAATAAAAAAGAATTCACGCATATGACAGCCAGCAGTGACGAACCACAATCAACAAGATGGCCATGGTTCATGGCATTTTCCGCTATTGTCATTGCACTGGTCGCTGTCACATACCTGTACTATCGCAGCGAATTTCAGCATGCCGTTTGGCATTCTCATAACCAACTCCACTCAATATCCATGCTCAAGGCAACTCAGATCGAGCAGTGGAGACGAGAACGTATCGCCGGCCTTCGCATGCTTGTAAACAGCCCATTCTTCTCGAAGGCCGTGCAAGAATTTATGACAAGCCCCAAATCTGCCCTTCTCGAAGGCCAAATCCGGCGGCGTCTTGATGCGATCCGAATTGCATACTATTACCACGATGCTGTTATACTGGACAAAGACATGGAAATTAAGGTATCTCTGAAACAAGACATTCATATACTAGACATAGAAGCTAAGAAGATTGTTGAGGATGCACTTTTAAATAATAGAATTGCCTTTGGGGACTTCTATCGTTGCTCGATTTGCTCAGGCATTCACATTGACGTGGCAGCACCTATTGCTGACGATTTCGGTACTCCAATTGCTATCGTTGTTTTCCGAATAGATCCGGAGAGCGAATTATATAAATTAATACAGTCTTGGCCAGTATCAAGCGAAACAGGCGAGACGCTTCTCGTTAAAAAAAAAGCGGATAAGGTTCTAGTTTTGAACGAACTGCGTCACCGGACCGGTACCGCATTGAATCTGTTTGTTCCAATTACGGACAAAGAGGATGCAACAGTAAAGGCGTTTGATGGCGGTGAAGGTTTCGTACAAGGTAGGGACTACAGAGGGGTGGAAGTCTTTGCCGATGCGCAGCCTATCGCTGGTTCTCCTTGGGTAATGATGGCTAAGGTAGACAGAGAAGAGAGCCTATCTGATCTAAAGTATCGGGCTGCCGTAGCTGGTCTATTCTGTGTCATTATCATAGCATTATGCGGCACATCCATCGGTCTTCATTTCCTTCGTAGGGAGAAGACACTTTACCAAACCCTTTACCAAAGCGAAAAGCGCACAAGTGAAGCAAAAGAAGAGTTTAGGATAACCCTCGAGAGCATAGGAGACGCTGTCATCACTACTGACACACAAGGCTGTGTAAGATACATGAATCCCGTAGCCGAGGCTCTTACAGGATGGAGTGCGTCAGAGGCCCTCAATCGCGAGGTTACGCAAGTATTTAATGTCGTTGATGAACAGACTGGACTACCTGCCAAGAACCCCGTCACTGCGGTTCTGGAAACCGGGTCAAAGGTAAGCCTTGATAACGAGACTGTGTTGGTATCCAGGCTTGGGGGGCGCCTCCCAATAGCAGATTCGGGTGCCCCCATCAAAGATGCAAACGGAAATATTGTAGGTGTCGTCCTAGTCTTCCGCGATCAAACGGAACAGCGAGCAACCCAAAAAGCTTTGCAAAAGAGCAGAGATAAGGCGGAACAATATTTAGATGTTTCGTCACAGATCGTTTTGTCTCTCGACGTGGATGGAAAGATTGTCATGGTCAACAATGAGGGTCTTCAGCTACTAGGCTACAAGCGAGAGGAACTGTTGGGCAAAGATTGGTTCGATACATGCCTGGCGACAGAGGACCGAGGGCTAGTACGTCAAGTGTTCAACAGTTTGATGCTTGGCGAGCATATAGACATTCATACTTTTGAGAATCCCATAATTACCAAAGATGGGTCCAAAAGGGTAATACTATGGCACAATACGGTCCTGAAAAATGAGGACGGAGAAATCATCGGTACTCTCAGCTCTGGTGAGGACATAACCGACCGTAAGCGAGCTGAAGAGGATACTCGAGCGGCACGTAAGGATTGGGAGGATATTTTCCACGCCATCAATCACCCCACTATGATCATAGACCAGAACCATGACATTCTTAATATTAATAAGGCGATACTGGAAGCTACAGGAAGGTCTGTTAATGAACTGATCGGTGCAAAGTGCTATGAGATATTTCACGGTAGTGGGGAGCCGCCAGCCCAATGCCCAGCGGCGGTTCTCTTACGATCAGGAGTCTCCTCAACCCTTGAAATGGAAATGCCGGCTTTGGGCGGATATTTTCTGGTCTCCTGTACACCCGTGATAGATGAAGAAGGGAAAATTAGAAAGATTATTCACATTGCAACAGATATAACCCATCTAAAACGCATGGAAAAAGAAAGGGAAGCTTTACGAACACAATTAGTTCAGGCTCAAAAGATGGAGGCAGTTGGGACCCTTGCTGGGGGATTGGCCCATGATTTCAATAATATTTTACAGGCTACGCTTGGCTATGCTGAGCTACTGCTCATGGACAGAGCATTTCCGGATTCATATCGTGCTCATATCAAAATGATATACGAATCCTCAAAGCGAGGTGCTGATCTTGCGCGACGTATGCTCGTTTTTAGTCGGAGGACAGACATAGAACTCAAGCCCATGAGCCTGAACAAGTTAGTTTCGGAAGCTGTAAAACTCTTGGAAAGAACGATCCCTAAGATGATCTCCATAGAATTATTCCTTCAAGACGACCTGCCCTTAATAAGTGGCGACCAAACCGAGTTAGAGCAGGTTGTTATAAATCTGGCAATCAATGCAAGGGACGCCATGCCAGATGGAGGAAGACTGACGCTGGAGACCAGAGAAGTTGTCTTGGACGAGGCTTACGCGAGAACGCACTTTGGGTGCCAACCTGGGAGGTATGTACTCTTGGAAGTTTCAGACACAGGGGTTGGTATGGACGAGACAACCCTAAGCCGTATATATGAGCCTTTTTTTACTACTAAGGAGTCAGGCAAAGGAACCGGGCTCGGATTGTCAGTTGTGTATGGTATAGTAAAACAGCACGGAGGAAGAATCGGATGCTATAGCGAACTTGGGAAGGGCACAACTTTTAAGATATATTTTCCCATTATAAATCCTTCCGAGGACGAGACAGAGACGGAAGATACCTCGGTGGTTGGTGGAACAGAGACCATCCTGCTTGTTGATGACGAAGCTTCCATGAGGGATTTGGGCACTCGCCTTCTTAGCAGTGCGGGATATACTGTGCTATTAGCGTCTAATGGCCGGGAGGCGTTGGACATTTATAAGGCGAACCAGGACAGCATAGCCTTGGTATTGCTTGACCTGATAATGCCAGAAATGGGGGGGATACAGTGCATGAGGGATCTCCTTGCAGTAAATCCATCGCTAAAGATAGTTGTTACTAGTGGTTATTCTGCCAATGGAGTCAGTCAAGAAGCCAGGGATTTTGGAGCTAAGGACTTCATACAGAAGCCTTTTGAGTTGCATAGGGTTCTTCGTCAGGTGCGCGAAGTGTTGGATGCCCCGACCATATGACGCGATCGCGTCGTGCTAAAGCAGTCTTGGACGTGAACCAATCTCCTTATTTTCATTAAATTTGGGCCCAGTTTTCTGCGCAGTCAGCGACTGGTGCGGATAGATCTTGAAATTTTTAGTGGTACAATTTTAGGAGATGGTCAATCGACTTTAAATGGCCGACTGGAGGCACAATATTGCTCTACGATGGTTTTATAACAGACGTATCAGGGATTAGGGTCGGCCATGCATCAGACTTGCGCGGGAAGACGGGTGTGACCGTGATCCTTGCACCTGCCAATGGAGTTGTGGCTGGCATTTATATTGGCGGCAGCGCTCCGTCAACAAGACAGGCTGATTCGCTGAGGCCACTGCACATTGTAGAAAGGGTTCATGCTGTATGTTTTTGCGGTGGGAGTGCTTTTGGTCTTGACGCAGCAGGGGGAGTGCTCTCTTACCTCGAGGAAAATCGCGTAGGGTTCCATTACGGAAACATGACTATACCGATAGTTCCCACCGCGGCAATCTTCGATCTGAACTTTGGCGATAGCTCTGCTAGGCCTGGTGCCCGCCTAGCCATTGAAGCCTGTGAATCAGCTTCCGGAGATTTTGTGCCCCAGGGCAGCGTAGGAGCCGGCACCGGTGCCACTGTCGGTAAACTCTATGGTGTGGAACAAGGGATGAAGGGGGGCATAGGGACATGCTGTTTGGAGAGCAAGGGGGGGCTTAGAGTAGGCGCGCTCGTTGTGGTCAACGCCTACGGAGACATTACTGATCCATCAGGGAAAATAATGGCTGGGGCACGTACCTCACGCTTAGGATTGGAATTTGCTAACGCTGCATCCGCATTGCAAGACGGACTAGCTGAAACGCGCAAGATTCCAGTAGAGAACACCACGCTCGCTCTGGTCGCTGTGAATGCGCGGCTTGACAAGATAATGGCCTCTCGCATCGCCGCTCAGGCCACTGTTGGCTTGGGGGAGGTGATCAGACCGTTTCACAGTCCGGTGGATGGCGATTTGACCATTGTTCTGGCGCTTGGGGAGAAGTGGTATGATCCGACGCGGATCAGCCTCATGGCCTCAATGGTATTACAAAGGGCTGTCATGAATGCAATCATGTCCGCTGATGGCTTCAGCATTATTCCCTCCTGGAAAGATAGGAAGAACTCTCGTGGGGGGTCTGCTATCCTATGATGCCTGGCTCCTCTAGCACGCCACGTAATTTCGCTTTAATTTATTGACAGAACGGAGCCATGTATCTACGCGACCCCAGCACCTTTCTTGACACTTTTTTTAACTGTATATTAATAGTTGATGAGCCAAAGCGTCCAAACATCACTAAAGCGACTTCGCAAATGGCTCTGCATAATGCGACAACGGTCGACTTACAGTGATTTTGTGGCGAGTGATCCCACCAGCCAAGGGTCTGGGACAATGATTTACGGTGTAAGGTAGTTCATAGCGCCAGCAATTTTGATGAGTGGACGGCTTATACAATGTCTGTAAAGTTTATTATCGGCGGCGAACTAGATAATACTGACCGAAGCTGGCTGCCTGAAAAAACTAAGCTAAGGACGATCGAGTGGATGGCACCATCAAGGAGTGCGATAAAGTCCATCGTTCCGATATGCGATTGTGGAGTCTGACGGTGACAATCAAGAACATCCAGACAGCGCATCTTGTGCATGATCTCAAGAATCCGGTCAATATCATAGAAACTGGAGCTCGATCTCTTTTGGAAAATTCCGAGCGTTACGGCGAGCTAACGCCACGCCAGGAGAAGGTCGTCCGCCGAATGCTTCGCAATGCGTTAAAGTTGCGGCAGCTCGCTAACAGCATGTTGGAAGTGGATATGGCGTCCAAAGGAATATTGAAGCCAACCCTTTCTACACTGGAAACTATTTTGAGAAGCGCCTTGGTCGAGGTGTGCGACATCGTTGACCCTGGGGTGTCCGATGCTCTCGAAGATTCCTCTTCCTTAGACGAGTTTAGAAACATCTTGGAGCAAAATCACATTTACCTGGATGTCGAAGATATTGAATTGAAAGAAACCATTCTCGTGGACGAGACTAAGCTGTGCCTCATACTCACCAACCTGCTTTCGAATGCTTTCAAGTACAGACAAAAAAACGTTTACTTGAAGTGTAAAGCTGACCGGGAGTATTTGACTCTATCTGTGCGAGACGATGGTCCGGGCATACCTCCCTGCTATCATCAACAGATATTCGATCAATATTTCCAGTACTGCAAGGCTGATGAATTTCCCGTGAGGGGACATGGGCTGGGATTGGCAGGCGCGCAAGCTCTAGCAGAGGCCTTGGGCGGGAGCCTTACCATTGAAAAGACTGAAGAGGGGGCTGAGTTCATGGTCCGTGTACGTTACTCCACGTCAAAGTAATGCTGAACTTTGGATTGCCCAGGAAACTTGCCACAGAGAATCATTCCATCCTTGGAATCACACATTTCAAGTTGCCATTAGCTGAAGTACTGGCGTTTGGTCACGTGAAACGTGTCGTGTGTTTCGGCGTTGCGATTGTGTTGCTTGTGTGGCCGGCGCATGCGATTCAGTCTCATCCAGCTCCAGAAGGTCTATATGTGCATCAGTTAGCTCATGTGTGTTTTGTTATATCAATGGGATTTCTTTCGTATTGGCTGGGAGTACATCATTTTTGTCGAAAAAAGGGTTGGCGTTATATCCAGGTATCGGCAATACTTTTCGCGTGCTGGAACATCTTTGCGTTCTTAGGGCACTGGGTAGAGGAAAAAATCCCCCGAGAGCTTTTTCTGGGAGACCCTGATTGGTCACAAAGACTCGTTGCAAGTGAAAATCTTTGGGCTGACCTATTTTACCTTCTCAAGCTCGACCACTTAGTTTCGGTACCTGCCATTGTATGCCTATTCATAGGGATCAAGCTTTTGTACAGAGATGCAGAGGAAGAGGAAGAACCTCAATAATGGCACAGACCTACAGTATGGCTCCGATATGGTTTGTGGACGTTGTGGGCTCGGCCCTTATGGTGGTCTTCTCCTTCTTAGCTGTTTTCTATGCTTACCGGATATCTAGAGCTAGGCCATCAGCTCTTATATGGACTTATCTTCTATGGCTAACCATAGCTCTCGCTGTGTTTGCCGTTTCAAGGTCCGTCGGACACATTGCCAAACGAGTATTGCTACTTCTTGATATGAAAGATGTTTGGATTTCACTACGTCCGTGGAGCGGAGGCCTCAACACCATCACGTTCATAGTTGTGACGGCGGTAACTCTTTTTTTCCAAAAAGTACAAAAGATCAATGCATCCATATTGGCTGACAAGAAGGCTTTGGAAGAGACAGGTGAGCAGGTTCTCTTGTTAAACCGCAATCTGGAACAACTTGTTAGGAAGAGAACCGAGCAACTGGCAACTTCTGAAGAAAAATACAGACGGGTATTCGAAGGCTCCATGGATATGATGTTCATCCTAGACCCCTCTGCTCGTATAGTCGATATCAACGGCACCGGAGTCCGCTTACTAGGATATGAGAATAAGGAAGACATCCTTGGATCGTTGAAATTGTCTAGCCTTTTGGAAGACAAAAGAGAGAGGGACGCTATATTTGCGGAGCTCGAAACGGCAGGGTATGTAAAAGATCGGGAATGTCACATTGTTTCAAGGCATGGTCAAGACATATCATTACTCCTGAGCGCTACGGCCCATCGTGATGCCGCAGGCCGAGTAGTCGGTTACGAAGGTATCGCCAAGGATATCACCGCCAGACGAGACATGGAGAGACAACTTCAAATGGCAGATAAACTAGCTTCTTTGGGACAGGTCTCTACCGGTATTGCCCACGAGATAAACAACCCCCTCGGTATCATACTAGGTTATACGCAATTGCTCTTAAGGGAGACACCAGAAGATTCTCAGCTTAAAGAAGACTTGATGATAATTCAGAAACACGCGAGAAACTGTAAGGCGGTCGTCGAAGACCTCCTGAAATTTGCAAGAAGTACCCGGACAAACAAGACCACGATCGACGTCAACAAATGCTTGGAAGAAGTGATATCGCTGCTTTCACATCAGCTCGAGCTAGACAACATTGTGTTGGAAACCTGTTTGAGCGACGTGCCCCTACTGGTTTTCGGAGATCCTGAGAAGATTAAGCAAGTTTTTATGAATCTTCTAGTCAACGCCAAACAGGCGATTAAACCCCCGGGGCGTATATCCATTAGGTCTTTTTTGGATCCAGATGAGTGGACCGTAAGGGTGTCTGTTTCCGACGACGGGTGCGGCATCCCACCGCAGGCAATGGACAAGATTTTCGATCCGTTTTTCACGACCAAACCGGTGGGAGAAGGAACAGGCCTAGGTCTTTCTGTGAGTTACGGCGTTGTACAGGATCACAACGGTAGAATAGAGGTAGACAGCCAAGTAAATCAAGGTAGTACATTTACGGTAGTTCTCCCATCGGGACCTACTCCATAAAGGCTTCCTCGTAAGCCGCAGGCCACAAGCCACTAGAGAATCGAACAGCAACATTTTTTGATGAAATTTGATTCAACAAAACCGAAGTTGTTGGTGCTGGACGACGAAATCGATATGCTAAATCTGCTGAAACGCAGCTTGGCAAAAGATTTGGACTGTTCAGTGGAGACAGTCACGAGAGCTGACAAGGCTATCCGCCTGCTAGAAGACTCTGCTTTTCATGTTGTTCTTGCAGACATCCGTATGCCAGGGATGGACGGTATGGAGTTCCTCCAACAAGCTTTACAGCTGAGACAAGAGCTCACCATAGTCATGATGACAGCCTATGGAAGTATCGATTTGGCTGTGCAAGCAATCAAGCTGGGAGCTTATGACTTCATAGCAAAACCCTTTGAGTATGAAAAACTCATACATACAATGAAAAAAGCCCTGGAGCGCAGTGTACTGGTCAGGGAGAACATTTTTTTGCATGAGCAGGTTAGACAGCGGCAGGTTTTCGAAGAGATGGTAGCTGTCAGCCCTGCTATGAAAAAGATATTCGATACGATCCAATTGATAAGCAAGACGGACGCCACCATTCTAATCACAGGAGAGTCAGGGACGGGCAAAGACATGGTTGCGCGAGCCATCCACAACCTGAGTGAGAGACGAGATCGATCTTTCATTGCGGTGAATTGCCCAAATATTCCGGAGAATATCCTGGAGAGCGAACTTTTCGGATACCGTCGTGGAGCGTTCACCAATGCCGCCCATGACAAGAAAGGGCTGTTTTTGGAGGCTCAAGGTGGGACTATATGCCTTGATGAAATAGGAGATATGTCCACGACGTTACAGACCAAGTTACTAAGCGTCTTGCAAGATAAACAAATAAGGCCCTTGGGGCAGACTTCTACCATATCTATTGACGTCCGTATAATAGCGACAACCAACCAGGACTTGAAACGGAAGATTGAAGAGGGACTGTTTAGAGAGGACCTTTTTTACCGATTAAACGTAATCAATATCCACCTGCCGCCTCTTCGGGAGCATCCAGAGGACATCCCCGTTTTAGTGGAGCATTTTTTGTCAAAGTATTCTCGCAAGTTCAATAAACCTACAAAGATGGTATCATCGGATCTAATGAATCTTTTCATGCGGCACGAATGGAACGGAAATGTTCGAGAATTGGAGAACGTTATTAGTAGGGGGGTCATTCTCTCGCCAAGCGAAACCATAAAAGCAGATGACATAGAGTGGTCCTCTGTCTCTGTGTCCAGGAATGTCGTATCGAAAGGACTCATAGACTTACCCTACAAAGAAGCCAAGGCAAGGATTTTAGAACAATTTCACAAAGATTACTTGTCGCAAATACTAAATAGTCATTCGGGAAACGTAACCAAGGCAGCCAAAGCGTGTGGACTCGAACGTCAGGCTCTGCAACAGATTTTGCGTCGATATGGAATAAAGGCCTACGAACTTAGGTCTAATGGAAGCTAGCACCATCCTCTGTCTCCAGTGCAAAAAAAATATTGCACCGCTACTTTTTCCATACCTTACATTACATTTGTATTTTTTGGTAATGGTACCGTGTATAGTGCAATTAATTTATTGCAAATGGGCTTCTCAGCTAATGTCTTGGGCGATCGTCTTTACTGGTACAGGCCACAGTCAGCTATAATTTCAGGAACTTATAAAAACATTTTTGTGCCAAACTCGATGGTACGAGAATTGCTCGTATAGAACTCCGAACGCAAGTTAGGGTCTATGGAGTATCAGTTTCTCGCTTCATGTGAGTTTAACGTCACATGTACATAAAAGATTTCAGATAATAAGCACAAGACACCTCAACGGTTGTGATGCCGGAGACGTTCCGCCAGGCAGGCGTGGGACAAGACTAGTTAGTGAGTAAGGATAATGGCATGGCACGAATTCTGGTCTTGGATTTTGAAGGGGATTCGCTGGCCATGATTAAGAGATTCTTGGAATTTGGCGGCCACCAAGTCGAGGGTTTTTGCGCACCAAATCAGATAGAGGAATACGAGACAGACACTCCATTTGATTTGGCGGTGATCAATATGACGGCAGATTGCAACAACGTAAACAGCGTCTTGCAACTGCTAGAGGATAAGCTGGGAGGCCTCAACACCATTATCATTACTGACTCCACTGCGGATGAATGTCTGCATGACCGCCCTCGACATGTATTCATATTTCGACCCATGGATTTGGAGGTCGTGGAAGCCAAAGTCAAACAAATGCTAGACGAAAGCATTCATAACTACGCAGAGGATACGGCCGACAAGCACGTGAGACCAAGTACTTAGACTTCGAAGGGAAAACGTGTCGAATGAAAAACATAAGTTGATGGATCACGGAATAGCTGATTGCCTAGGCTGGCGCCTTGCGGTCATCCAAGAGGTGTATCAGCCGGCCCCCGGATGGAGAGACGAATCACTCAACATTTTTCTTCACAGTCGGAACCCAGTCCATCTGCCTGATAGGAAAATAAGAATGGGATTCGCTCTCAACATCCTGGGAGTACGTCTGGCCGTGCCTTGGAATACGTTTGGCATAGAGCCCTAGAACCGCGTTACAAAACGGTTCGAGGGATAATTACTTTATTTCCAAAGCGATTCGAAAAGATCGCGATCTCAGACACGTGATCTGCTCGCCGACAGGAGCGAGAGTTTGCAAGCCATCCCAGAGGAACTAGTGCGGGATACATTTCAGCTGACAATACGGATGTATGCAAAAAATAGAGGCAGAATTCGTGAGGCTGCGCTCTTTTCCGTTATCAAACGGAAAAGTTGCACATAGAATCAAGTAAGGAGGAAAGTATGGACAGAAAGAGACTTTTGTATCTCGGGGTTCTGGTCGCAATCATTGCTGTTGTGGCTCTTAACTTCGTGGATACCGCCGAGGCCGGCAAGCTTGAGGAAGCCATTGCCAAGACGCCCAAAGGAGTGGGGAAGGGGATGATTGATCCCAACGCCCCTCCGGGATTTATGGGGATACCAGGTGCTCCCAAGCCATTCTGGTTTTACGGTATCTTGTGGGGGCTCTGGGTGGGCTGGATATTCTCAACAGTGGGAGCTTTTGGTGGGATAATGGCCGGTGTTGGTCATATCACGGTGTTCGGATTGGCAGACTATGGAAAATCGTTCAAGGACACGAGCCCCGTTCTCAATAAACTGTTGACCGATTCCATACGGACATGTAATCAGTACTTGGTTGGTCTGTCTTCTTTTATTTCATCCATTACCTATTATAGAATGGGCCGACTGGTGCTCCCATTAGGGCTATGCTTAGCCATTGGGGGGATCTTGGGAGCATATCTCATTCCTGTCATCACTGCCGGGAAAATAAAACTCAGTGATTATGTAGGATTCTTTGGGATTATAGTACTCGTCATTGGCTGTTTCCTGTTCTATGAGACAACTGAACGAGGCCAAGCACGGAAGAAGGCCGCCAAGGCTGCAGCAGACGCATTCGAGAGAGACCATATAAAGAGGGCGCAAGGCACATCGGAACATGCAGCTCGTGGCGTGCAGGTGACCAGCTGGGGATGGAACAAAATTAAATTCACGTTCTATGGCGTCGAATTCTCCTTTGCACCCATATGGCCTTTACTCGGTGGATTTGCTATAGCAGCAATCTCGGCTTTCATAGGTGTTGGCGGTGGATTCCTTTATGTGCCCTTCCTTACTTCGGTTGCTGGGTTACCCATGTATATTGTGGCCGGCACTTCAGCTCTAGCAGTCTTTGTGAGCATGGTGACATCAATCTTCACCTTCATGTTTGTAAAGGGGACACCGATAGATTTCGTCTTCGTAGGCGCAGAGTTGGTGGGGATATTTATCGGTTCTATACTCGGGCCTTATACATCCAAATACATTCCGGATATATGGCTAAAAAGAATATTTGTAGTGTTGGCGGTATATGTGGGGATTGGCTATGTTACAAAAGGTTTTATGGGCCAGTCTATACTGCCAGGAATGTGATATAGATAACAGCACGTCAGCTTTTTAGCTTTTTTGCAGAATCAAATAACAAATCAGTAGTGGGCAGTTGTGGCAAAAACAACTGCCTGCTCCCAAGATAAAATGGCTTTCGATTCAATTCTTTTGACAATCGATCCCTACTTAATCTGGTTTTATCGCCTTACGGGGTACAGTTTGGTGGATTTTTTCATTGGGACATTTGTCTTGGCGTGGATCACATTGCTGTTGGGAGAAATGACGATATCTTTGTCATTCCTTGTGGTCCGCGACAGAATTAATAGAGTCAATGAGCGTATGGATAGGTACCAGACTTTGTCCATGGAAGCGCTCGAACGCGGGGATCAACAGGCCTACCAGGCCGCCAACAAAGTGGCCAACGATGAGTTTGGCAGGTCTTTCTTCATGCAGATTGCTTTATCGGCAGCTTTCCTATGGCCAATTTTCTTTGCGCTGGAATGGATGGGCTTGCGATTCACTGACGTAGAATTTGAACTTTTATTTTGTCCTCGATCAATGGGTTTCACTGGTATTTTCATACTCATGTACGCATTGGCGTACGTTATCTTTCGTAATATAAAACACAGACTGCCTTACTTTAGATACGTAAAGAACGTAATAGATTCTCACGGACAAACTGATTTGAATAGGCAAAGCGGAGCACCGATTTCAAAGTCTTAGTGAGGGTTACCGCAAGTACGCGATATATAAGTTCAATTAAGGAATATCCCGATATAAAATTTCTTGGGAAGGGAGAAGCTATGACAGAGGGACTAACGAAACGAGTTTATAGCGTCTGCACCATGTGCACGGTGCGATGCCCCATAGAAGTAGAAGTAGAGAATGATGCGATAAAGCACATTTGGGGCAATCCTCACCTATTTGGGGGGAGGTATCTTTGCCCTCGAGGTGCAGCGGGTAAGGCCTTCGAAAATGACCATGAACGCCTCCAGCATCCCATGATCCGTGAAGGTGAACGCGGGGCAGGTAAATGGAGAAGAGTATCATGGGAAGAAGCTCTTGATTATACGGCAGAGAAATTACGAAAGGTGATTGAAGAATATGGGCCTGAGAGCGTGGTGCTTGGGGACAGAGGAGGCGCCTTTGCTGACATGCAAAAGGCTTTCATAAAGGCCCTGGGTTCCCCCAATTACTTCAATCACCACGGGTCATGTTCGAACAGTGTTCATAACGCGCACAACGCCATAGCGGGTCATAGACGAAACACAGTCTCTTACGACTGGAAAAACTGCAAGTACGCAATTCTATACGGCCGCAATATCCTTGAATCAATTGGTACCAAAGAAGCCAAAGATTTCATTGACGCTCTGGAGAGGGGCATGAAATTCACTTTTTTGGATGTTAGATGGAACTACACTGCGGCAAAGGCGACAAAATTTTTCATAATCCGTCCTGGTTCAGACTATGCTTTTAATCTCGGCCTGATCAATGTCATCCTGAGAGAAAAGTTGTATGACGCAGATTTCGTGGATCGTTGGGTGGTGGGCATGAAAGAACTCGGTCAGTTTGTAGGAGCCTACACTCCAGAATGGGCATCGAGCGAAACAGGCGTCGATTCTAAAGAGATAATTCGAGTGGCCCATGAGCTTTCCGAAAACAAGCCCTCCATAATTGTGCATCAAGGCTGGATGACAGCATGGACGGAAAATGACTATTATTTTAGACGCTCCATTTACATGCTTTATGCCCTTTTAGGCGCGTACGAGGCTCCTGGAGGTCTGCTCTTCAACAAGGGCGAAGCAGACGCGGGTTACAAGCCCTTGAAGAAACTCGTCGATGGTATCCCTAAACCTGAAGCGAAACGATTTGATGGGGTAGGATGGAAATATAAACACCTCAGTGCAGATTACGGACTTGCACAAATGCTTCCCCATGCAATATTAAACCAAGACCCATATCCGGTGAAGGCCTATATAAACTATCGATTCGATCCTCTGTCTTCGTTTCCAGATCCCGAAGCTTTTAAAGAAGCTTTGCTCAAACTAGACTTCCTCGTTTCCATCGACGTTAACTACAGCCATACTGCCTGGATATCAGATGTCATTTTGCCAGAGGCCACTTACCTGGAGCGTACAGACCCGGTTATATGCAAATCAGGGCCTAAACCAGCGTTATGGATGCGCCGTCAGGCCATTCAACCTAAATACGATAGTAAACCAAAATGGTGGATTTTTAAGAAGCTTGCAGACCGTCTAGGGGTAGGTAAATATTTCCCTTATGAAACAATAGAGGAGCTCATTGAATTTCAGTTGAAAGACACGGGGTTTCACTTCGAAGATTTTTTGGAAAAAGGCTATGTAGAATTATCAAAAACTCAAATACTTTGGGATCGAAAGGACGGTCTAAAATTTAAGACACCGTCCAAGAAAATAGAGTTAGTTTCGAGCATGTTAGAAGAGAACGGTATTCCTTCCTTTCCACCTTACGAGTCACCGGCTAAGCCACCGGAAGGATGTTACAGGCTTATTACTGGAAAGATTGCTCTACATACACAAGGAACCACCCTTAACAACCCCTATCTTAATGAACTTCAATCGGAGAACAGCCTTTGGATAAATGCTAAGGAGGCAAAAAAACTTGGCATTTCAAATGGAGACGTAGTTGAAGTATCCTGCAACGGTATAAAGCAGCAAGCAAAGGCATCCCTCACTGAGTTCATCCATCCAGAGGTTGTTTACACCCTTCACGGATACGGACGCCAAATCCCATTACAAACAAGGGCTTACCAAAAGGGTATGCGGGATAATACCCTCATGAAAGGGTTGCTAAGGGTAGCAGTGGGAGGGAATTGTCCCATTACGGATTGTTTTGTTAGCATTCGCAAAGCATAGTCTTTTTAAATATGGAGAATAGGAGATGAGTGACTATTATATCTACCAGGATAACAATCGCTGTATAGGTTGTAGAGCATGTGAAATACATTGCAAAACAAAAAATGACGTGCCCGTGGGACCCAGTTTCTGCAAAATTATTCCAGTTGGTCCGTTTGTTAAAGGTGGCATTCCTAGAATACAGTTTGTGTTTCTGCCATGTTTCCATTGCGAGACTCCGTGGTGCGTATCGGCATGTCCGACGGGTGCCATGCAGAGACGGGCTTCGGATGGAATCGTGTTCGTGGAAGAAAGCCTTTGCATAGGATGCAAGGCCTGCATTACTGCTTGTCCGTGGGGTGCACCTCAATGGGATAAGGCAAGGGGCAAGGTCATAAAATGTGACTATTGCAAGGATCGAGTGGACGATGGTCTTGAGCCAGCCTGTGTAACTGGTTGCACTACGGCAGCTTTAAAGTGGGTAACTCCACAGCAGTCAACTGAGATCAGACGCGAGCGTTTTGCCAAAGCTATGACCAAGGGGAGTTCAGAGGCTAAATAACTTTCTTGGATGGAGCGTTGGGGTGTAAAAGGTTAACCTGACGCTCATCAACCTTATCTCTTACTGCTAATTAGCGTGATTTGTGCATAGAGGCTTTGCACCGACGTATGCCAGTGACGTCGCCTGGGGTGACGGACTGAAATTATATTGAATTGCTTTAGTTGAAAGGAACGAAGAAGAATCATGGCCGTCAATCCTATGTTTCCTCCGGGGCCAGCGGCAGACAAGGATCATGTAGTCTATGCTGAAGATGGCTTGAAGAGAGAGAGTTCGGCGCCGTGTCAGTTAAATTGTCCGGCTGAGATCGACATTCCTTCGTATATAGCCCTCATAGGTCAGGGTCGATACGAAGAAGCCATAGAGCTAATAAGGCAGGACAATCCCTTCCCTTGGGTGTGCGGATTGGTCTGTCCCAATCCTTGCGAATCATGGTGTCAGAGACGATATCTGGATAAACCCCTTTGCATAAAAGACCTCAAGGGTTTTGCTGCTAAAATGGTGTGGGAGCGGGGTGCCGGCTATAAAATTCCGTCCCCGAAGAACCATTATTCGGAAAAGATTGCAGTTATTGGTGCAGGCCCTGCGGGACTGACTGCGGCATACTTCCTGGCCTGGGAAGGGTATCCAGTGACAGTATTCGAAGCCATGCAAGAGGCCGGTGGGCTGATGATAACAGGTATACCCGAGTTTAGGCTACCCCGTAGGGTCGTACGCGCGGAAGTGGAAGCCATAAAGGCCATGGGTGTAGAGATAATACTGAATACGCCGGTGGGAGGTCCCGATCTAACACTGGACCATTTACGAAGACAAGGATATAAGGCCTTTTTCCTTGGTATCGGCGCGTGGAAATCACTGAAGCTAGGTATTGAAGGAGAAGATCGATATCCTCAGGTCATCAGTGCATTGGATTTCTTGAAGGATATCGCATTTGGACCAAGGGTCAAACCAGCTAATAGCGTTGCAATAGTAGGTGGAGGCAATGCTGCAATAGATACCGCAAGAACCTGTGTTCGCTTAGGCTCGCAATCAGTCAGCATAATCTATAGACGGACGCGGGCGGAGATGCCTGCCCATTTTGAAGAGATTGTCCAGATGGCTGAAGAAGGTATCCACGTGCATCAGCTGACTATACCCTCCCGCATCATAGGTAGTTATGGCAAGATAGATTTTCTTGAATGTGTCATGGCAACGCTCGGCGAACCCGACGAAACAGGTCGTAGGCGACCTGTACCCATGGAAGGGTCTGAGTACAAAATGCCCGTAGGCGCGGTTATTGCCGCTATTGGGCAGATGCCAGACCTCGCCAGTTATCCAGGACTTGGAAATCTAGAACTGACTAAATGGGAAACCATAAAAGTGAGGTCTCATAATCAACAAACGAGTTTGGAAGACGTATTTGCAGGCGGCGATGCTGTTACGGGACCCAAAACAGTGGTTGAAGCCATTGGAGCTGGTAAGCGCGCGGCTAAAGCTATTCACGCATATCTCAGAGGTGAGGCTCTCCCCAAACTTGCTCCCCCCAGGCCTCGAGACATGATAAAACCTATCCTCATGGATTATCACGAAAAAGCATTTATTCAAAGGCAAGAGATCCCCCTTATTGATTTGGACCGCCGAATACATACCTTTGACCAGGTCGAACTTGGTCTAGATGAATATGCGGCCAAAGAAGAAGCAAGAAGGTGCATGCGCTGCGATATATGTGAACGTTGCGGGAAGTGTGTTGAGGTGTGTAGGGATAGGCTGGGAGTTTCTGCTATTAGATTTTACCATGCTGGTGAAAACTCTCTCATCCTGAAGGACTATGTGCACGGACTCCCGCGTTGTATAGGCTGCGGAGCCTGCGTGAATATCTGTCCTACGGGCGCCCTTCAGATGATCGACAGAGGAGATGAGAGACTAATACTGATGAGTGGTACTGTCATCAATCGTATAAAAATGGAAAAATGCGAGGGTTGCGGCGCATACTATATTTCCAAGGTTCTCCTAAAGCACGTGGAGAAACTAGTGGGTGCACCAGAGGAGGCTTTTGACAGAAAATTGTGTCCTGATTGCAAACGAATACATTATGCTGCAAAAATGGTGGGGCTGGCGCCTAATTTCTCAAAAATCAGTGTGGAAAAGGGCGATACCATGGTTTGATATAATTGGAGTTGCTCCATTTTTTTGTGCGAGCCTTTTTCCACAACTTTTCGGCAGATACCACTCCTCCGTTTGAGTTGACAAATGTTTTCGTATGTGAAGATTAGCAGAGAAGATAAAAGCAAAGATTTCAAAAAATATTATTGCGTTAGATGTGGTACATGCCTTACTACTTCTAGAGACGAGGTTCCCCTAAAGGGTACTGTTCGTCACTCCTACGTCAATCCGGCCGGTATTCGTTGTGAGTTCATGACTTTTAGCCGTTGCGAAAACGTCATAGCAGATGAGCAGCGCTATGAGGAGCACTCTTGGTTTGATGGATATACTTGGCGTTTTTTACTGTGCGCCAATTGTCTGTCTCACCTTGGTTGGCAGTATGATGCATTGAATGAGAAATGTCTAGAGCCGAGTTTCTTCGGATTGCTCCTAAATGCCGTTAGCTTTGCTTCGGTGAACTGAACTACTAAGGGTATAGACGCAAAGGTTGAACTATTGCCAACAACTCAAAAACTGGTACGGCTGGCAGTCAGTGTAACGCTAATCTTGCTCGCCGGGACAGTAGGTTATCATGTTATAGAGGGCTGGTCTTTTCTCGATGGTCTCTACATGACCGTGATCACGATAACAACCATAGGATTCGGCGAAGTCCATCCTCTAAGTCAAGAAGGAAGACTATTCACCCTTTTTCTAATCCTCTCTGGTCTCGGAATAGTCGGACACACCATCGTAGCTGCGAGCCGCTGGCTTATTGAAGGAGAAGTAGAAAAGGTAATCACGAGGCGTCGATCTATGAAAGCCATCGAGAAGATAAAGAATCACTACGTAATATGTGGATTCGGAAGGATGGGTTCTTTTGTATGCCATCAATTTAAAATGCGAGGCATACCTTTTGTAGTGGTAGAAAACGATCCGGAGGTACAGGACAGGATTTCACAGGCAGGTTATTTTCTGTCACCAGGGGATGCTACAGAGGAAGAGGTACTCATGGCAGCTAAAATCAAGACTGCAAAAGGCCTTGTTTCTGTGCTTGATTCCGACGCCGCCAATGTTTATGTGGTGCTTACAGCACGAGAACTAAATCCGAAACTTGAGATTATTGCTCGAGCCGGCGAAGAGGACGCAGAGAAAAAGCTGCTTAGGGCGGGCGCCAATAGAGTCATAAGCCCCTATCATATCGGAGGGATGCGCATGGTTATGAGCATCCTGAAACCCAATGTCATGAGCTTCCTGGAAGTGGCCATGGATTACAGCCAGCTCAATGTAGAGATCGAGGAAGTCAGAGTGGCCGATAATTCTGTCTATTCCGGCAAAAAAATAGTGGAAACAGACATCAGAAAAGACTTGAATTTGATTATCATAGCAATCAAGAAGCACAATGGACAGATGGTATTCAACCCAGGCCCAAACACTCTAATAGATTCCCATGACGTCCTCATTGCCATGGGCGAAAAACGGTATCTCGAAATCCTTGACCGAAAGGCTGGGAACTTTGCTGACCTCGGATAGATAGCACATCTAGAATCGACACGTCATCGTCTGCAACTAGTATATTTCTCTGAGCAAATGTGGTATATGGTACACATGAAAAGAATTGTTTGCTTGCTTGTTTATATCTTTTGGATCGTCGGATTAAGTGCGAACACTTCGCTAGCCCTATCATCCCCGGACATAAGGGGACTATGGATTGGAAGCGCAAATGGTGCTATTTTCGGGGCCGAAGGCAGTGTAAATATCACTCACCAAAAAGGCGACGAAATATACGGTGTAGTGGAAGGCAGCAATTTCTTTGGAAAGGCTCGCTTTACAATAAACGGCAAGATTCGAGGAAATTACATCTTCGGAGCTAAAGATGGTCATACGTTCCATGGGGCAATATACGGGGATGGAAGCATAAGAGGGGTCTTCAGAGCAGAGGACGGAGACACTTACCAAATATTCCTTCAGAGACCCTATTACTGGGGTTGGGGAATACCTCAAAGAAATTGGTAACGGATGTCAGTTATACTAAGAGATCGTAAGCTTGGGGGAATCCATAGCGTCGGAGGGTTTTGTCTCTTTCCATGATTCAATTAGTAAGCCATAACTGTCCCCAGTAATATTGAGTGGCTCTCAACATACGCCATTAACATGAAAAGGTTATTATATATTCTAGGTCTCATTGGAGTTATAGTAGTAATATTTATGGGGATTATGATGAAGGAACGCACTGAAATGTTGCAAGGGATTCTGATAGACCTTGAACTGGGGTCGCCGGATCCTAAACGGTACAGGGCCTTGCGGAAGGTGCTGACCGATGAAATTACTGTCAAAGGTGATGGTCTCAAGGCCTGTATATCTTTACGCTATGTCCACTTCACCGACATTTCTCCATCTGATTTTAATACAAGACGAGTTGATTTCATCTTGTTAAGTCCTCAAGACTCCCCGTGGCATCGCTATGAACGAGACTGTGCGGTGCAGCTAGCTCGCCTTAAGGAACTATTAGTGCAAGCCATCAATGACTACCATATACCTGTGTTAGGTATCTGTGGTGGTCATCAATTCTTGGCTCTAGCTTTCGGAGGGACCGTAGGTTTCATTGATAGCAAATTTGATGGAACAAAGCCTGATGCATATCCCAAAGACGCGTTAGCCGAGAAAGGCGATGTCGTTTTGGAAACGTTAGCTGATGACCCCGTATTCCGAGGAATTGTAAGCCATCCAGGCACTTTTCGCGTCTCAGAAAGCCATTACGAGGAAGTTAAACAACCACCTACACTGTTCGTAAACCTTGCTCGCAGTGAAACGTCACAAATACAGCTACTGAGACTTCCCAACCGCGTAGTTTATGGATTCGCTTTCCATCCCGAGAGAGGTTGGAATACATCCGAGAAGCAAAGTATAAGCACTGCGCCCGGCAAGAGGCTGTTAGAGAACTACTTTTCCATGGTCCTTGATGAAAAACAAAACAGGAACAATAATCGTTGATCATTCTTTAACTACAAAACCCATGACAACGGAGAATCGCCATGAACGAAGTTACAAAAAGTATCATAAGAATGACCCACTGGCTCGATCATAATATAGAACATATAAGAGGCTATGAAGAGGTTTCAAAGCGTCTAGAAGAAGAAGGAATGACCGCAGCAGCGCAGAAAGTGACAGAGGCAATCGAGTTGCTTCACAAGGCGAACGATCTTTTCTCTCAGGCCTTGGATTTGCTTCGAAAAGAAGTCCCTCTCTCTTCAACCCTGAAGGAGAGTATGCACACCCATCCTCACGAACACAAACATTCCCATGAACACGTCCATCGTCACGAACATCCCCATTCGCACGACGGCAAGTTAGGACAGGGCTCTCACCAACATAATCATGAACATTCCATCCACGATCATGATCCCCATGATCATTCTCACGAGCATTAACAATAGGGTTGTGTGTGCTGCACAAAGGTAGGGGCTGGCGTTGGTGGGAGCGGGGGGCAAGTAATAATATTGCTTGACATCTAATGTAATATCGAATAATTATATTTATATGTTAATAAAATTTATTAATGAATTAGAGCAACGCACCCCCATAGTTCCACTCTTGGAAAAATTCCGCCAACTTTTCCAAAATGATAAAAGCGGATCCGTAACATTTTCAAATGCCTCCTTCTCAGACCTCCTTTCTTTTCTAGTCAAAGGCCCTCATTCACTGCAACATGTCGCAGTGCAGGCTGGCTTCAAATGGTCAAGCTCCACCCAAAAGATAGCTTTAAGAAACACCATTTATGAGAGGGGATTTCTTACGCCCGCATGCTTATGGGCCTACTGCCGTGTGCGCGGCAATCAGGAAGTCTTGTTTAGCGAATATGCATCTCCAGAAATGTCATTGATTCAAATACTATTGCTAAAAGATGTTGAGGTCACGAAATCTGTTCCGTTTCTCATACAACGTTTCTTGAATAAGACAAACGTATCCAGGGAACTTAAAACAGCGGCAAAAGAATGCCTTTTGAATGCAATTCATCGGGGGATGACCCCGGCGCAAGTTAGACAACTATGTTCTCGCTACCCCGGCTTGGAGGAGCTCTGCCAATTGGGCCCATCACCCATAGCAAAAGGAGGGCCAGGATTAGAAGAAAAAGAAGTTAAAACCTCAGATTTTCACCAAATCGTTAGATCGCTTCGGTCTATGGAGCAGTTTTCTTCGTTCACGCGCACGGTTTATCTTCTGTCTCAGTTTCATGTTCCGTTAAGCATGAAAGAATGGAATGCGATTCTGTTGACTGGGCTAGACCGCTTTTATTTTGGAAATCTAATCCCTACTGGTCTGGTCGAAGCTGTTGATGGGGGATACATTTTATCGAGTCAGCCTTCCAGACGGTGTTTGGTCAAAAAATTCCTTTACGAGTCATATGGTATGGTGCGTGAGACCATAATAAGGGCTCAAGAGGCAAAGATCAAAGAAGAGCATCGGAGGCGCGTCCGAAGAAGTGAACTGGATCGGCAAGCGCTTGAAATGCTCCCAGACGGGATAATCTGCGTGGATAGGGCCGGCTCACTCTATTACATGAACCCTGCGGCAGAGCGTATGCTGGCTGCAAATCAGTTTCTGAGAGACAATCTATTTGGCGAAGGTCCTCTGGAAAAAAACCTGAGGAGTTACTCCAGAGAACGCATAATGGCTAGATTGCGCGCCAAAGTATGTGATGGAGCTGAAAATATACAACTTTTTGGAAACCACGCGATTGTCAAGAACGGCGTCAGATGTTTTGACGTCACCCTTGGTGTACAGGTCATTTTGATCCGTGATACGACGGACCAGCACCTCATCGATCAAGAGATAGGCCGACTATACCGCCACGAGCTCAAAGCGGCGCTGGACGTCATTGAGGTTGGGCTTGACGCGTCTAAGCAACTATTCCAATCCGGCCAAAACGCGGAAGGATTGGAATTTTTGGAACAAGTTCACACCAAGCACGCTGAACTCTGTTCCATGCTGGAAGAGAGGATCGACTTCATAAGGCTTCACTCCGATGCTTTTGTTATCCGTCCGCAGAATGTAAACCTGAACCTCATAGTGGACAGGTGTGTCTCAAACTATAGGGACTCAGCTTTGAAAAAGGACGTAACCATTTTATCTAACCATCTCGATATAGAACCAATTGAAGTGCACGGTGAAGAGCGTTTCTTAAAAAGGGCACTGGACAATTTGCTGAGGAACGCCGTAAAATTCTGCAACCCCAGCACGCAAATAGCCATAAACCTAGAAAAAAACTCCGACGAGGCCATCGTCAAGGTACGGGATCGTAGCCCTGGCATTCCTCCTGAGCAGTTAGCCAAGATATTTCAACTGGGTTTCACTACAGGGGGTAGTGGTCGTGGGCTTTACATGGCTAAAAGGATAGCCACGGCACATGGTGGACGCATTGAGGTCTCGAGTAAAGTAAATGAAGGTTCAGTTTTTACCTTACGTCTGCCTGTAGGGCAAAGGTGACTAATGAAAGACCTGTTATCCATGCTAATCGCTGATGACGAGATCCTGATTCGCAAGAAGGTACGGCTGATGCTGGAAAACTGCTATCGTATCCATGAGACCGATACAGCCGCTGGGACTCTTTCGGCAATCGGCGAGGGGTACGATATTGTGCTTTTAGACATAATGTTTCCAGACGGCAACGGCATCGATGTGTGCCGAAAATTAAAGGAGTACGACAAGTATTGCACTGTCATAATAAGCTCCTCATTAGAAACAGTGGAAGCCTGGGATAATGCGTTTCAGGCGGGAGCAGACGGATACTTAGAGAAGAGGGAGCTTCTTAGTTTAGATCCTCGCAAAATAGATATCATGATCAGGAACCTGGTCGAGAATAATAGGTTAAGAAAAAAGGCTGAAGAAGATGGGTTACGACAAAAAGAACTTCTTCAAATACTTTCTCATGACGTACGTGCCCCCTTTCAAGCCTTGCTAGGGACTATTGATATTCTGCGAACAAAGAAAATCCCCGAATCGGTGATCACGGAAGTCGAGTTGCTGCACCAGTGCGCCAAAGATCAGCTCGATTTTATCAATTCGCTGCTAGAGTTGCTACGGTTGGAATCAGGATCGTCAATGCTACGACGCCTACCCATAGATATTAATCTCCCGGTGAATCAGGCGTTGCAGGCATTAAAGACGTTGGCCATTGCCAAGCAAATCATCATTGAAACTCGTCTTTCTCTAGACCTGCCGTGCGTGGAAGGTGATGTCGGAAGAATTTGTCAGCTAGCCGGTAATTTATTGTCAAACGCGATAAAATTCACGCAAAGAGGGGGTACCATAACGGTGTCAACGCAAAAAGCTACAAAAAAGGGGATTCCAGGAGTGGAACTTCTCATCAACGACACGGGAATAGGGATAAACATGGACGATGACAAAAAACTATTCAGCCGATTTTACAGAGGCAAACAGCGTGGCACAGAAGGCGAGAAAGGAGTAGGTTTAGGACTAGCGATATGCAAGGAGATTGTAAACCATCATAACGGCATCATTGAAATACGTCCGGCTCAACCCCAGGGCACGTGTGTCTCAGCATGGTTCCCTGCCCATAGTCTTGCTCAGAAACAAGATGAAAAGCTTTTTGTGGAGCGTTCGTCGGCTGCAGTACAGCACCTCACAAACTGCGCCTAGACCGCTGGTGAGAACAAATCTAGTCCTTGGGGCATTTGAGTGCATGCGAAGATCTCACGATATAGTTGCAACGTCTCTAGGAAAACCAAACGGAACACAGCCCTTGATAGAAGGGCAACATGCTCTGCATAGACAGTCTTCCCCTTCGCTAATTGTCAGAGTAAATCACAAGCAAAGGAAATCATTTGGAGTGAGACGGTCGGGATGTTTTGGAGAGTCAGAGACATAAAGGGTATTGTGAGCACTCGCGAGAGGATCAAGACCGCGTCACCAGCAAGCTTTGACCGATACGCCAAATGAGTTTTCTGAATGCATCATAGACAGAGCCTAGTTTTGTTCGCCTTCCTGACAACGGTTTTCGTCGCGGCCTGTGAGCTGACTCCAACGCGACCGGAGGACGTTTTCATTGTTTACAGGGAAAAAATGCGTGCTGGAGAACTTATTGAGGCCCGTAAACTATTAGTTCCTGCGTCTGCGTCATTAGCCGAAACCCTTGCCAATAAATACAAACTCGATACCCAACCTGAAAACGTGGCAATATTGAATGTTATTGATCCACAATCCAGTCCAATACCCACCGTTGTCGAAGAGACTTTTGCACTACTCAATGTCAGGACTATACGCGGTAAACCTAAGATGATTAGGTTAACCAGAGACAGTTCAAAATCTCCGTGGAAAATTAATCTCAACGAAGAGCTTACTGCGCTGGGCACGTTTCTTGAGGCCCAAATGGCGCTAGAAACCATGAAAGAGAAGGCGGGCGACTATGCTGCGTCCTGGAAGGCCTTCAATGACCAACTAGAGAGGATAAACATCGCAGAAGAACCGACACCTGGAACGGGACAAAAGCCACAGAAATCGCCCCCAAAGAAACCCGCCCTGCGCCGTACCAACCAAGGCAAAACTCCGCAGCCATAGTAGAAGAGGCCCAAAAAAATGCCGGTCAGAATTCCTGACCGGCCTCTCCAAGAGTCATGTTTAGGATAGAGGGAGATTAGTACCAACGTACGGGGGGGCTACAAACGGGTTTACACACCGGACCGCAGACAGGAGGAGCACACGTAGGCGGCATGCAAGCAGCTGAAGTTAGCGGCTTGCATTTGGAGATCCGTTTAGGTGCAGGAGCCATTTGCAATGGCATCATTGGCTGCGGTGCGACGACCGCTGGACACCCACCTGGGGGACAAGCCTGAGGTTGAAAGGCAATTCCGTCTCGGCCGAAAAAGAAAGCTTCTCCAGCCTGAACACCTATGATCTGAAAAACACTCACGGCACATACAAACAACCATATCTTTTTCATAACCCGGTCCTTCCCAATAGGGCAGAAAACTAAATTGCAAAATGATATATGTTAACTATGCCCATTATTGTATCAGACTTATCAAAATGTGTCAATAATTGTATTCAAACAAACGCAATAATCTCACAGGTTATCAGCTAAAATTTGGACAAATAGTTCTGGAGGTCTCTAACAGGCTTACCAGTTGCAAAACGGGTGATTTAGTTTCCTTGACCCGCATCACAGGTCGTGTTATCGGTACTGCATTCTGTAATCCCAAGAGTTGTGCAAGGCCAAGGGAGGAGCCATGCAAGGTCGTTTTATCAGCCAAGAAGATGCTGCTTATCTTTTGGATATGACTGGGGCTAGTGAATTGGAAAATGCAGTGGCCAGTGGGAGACTAAGGGTCGCAAAAAAAGGGCCAAGGGGTTACAGGTTTCAATTGTCTGACATAGCTGTCTTCAAACTTTCCGAAGCGATAGAAGGGGTAGGCGTGCCTGCGGATAAAGCTCAAAAGTATGCTGAGGCTGTGCTAGAGCCGAGATTCCCTACAGACGAAAAAACAGCCTTGGCGTGGGTAGAGAATGAAACCCAGGAATTATATTGTATGCTGGTTGATGGCGAGCTTGCTAGGATTTTTCTTAGAAACAAAGAAGACCACAAAGAAATAGATGTGGGGGCGGTCAAACCGGTGTTGTTTCCCACCATCAAGACAGAAATAAACGTTTTTCGAGTCATACGCCCCATACTTTTCAAGGCCACTCCGCTACTGGGGATTTGAATCCCGTAAGAAATCGAGATCAAACTGAATACGTTGGTAATTTCATTTCTGACACAATCGTCCTTAAGTTCGGTTTATATAGCGATTGGAAGAATTAACCGAGATTTGCGGGTATGCTCTGCTCGGTCATCCCACAACTGTGATGACGAGGGTGTCGCAACAGGACATGAAGACATGAGGATTTTAAGAGAGAAGTGCTAATTCGCGAGACAGAACTCTTGACAAGTCGGGGACGATATTAGTGGCTTTTGTTATTTCAAGGAGGCGGAGATAACGTCTCGATTTCAGCCAACGACAAATTTTATGTGAACTGAACAGTCAATACTAGCTCCTGCCAGGAAGCCGATCATTCCAACCCAAATTTATAGCAAGACATTGTCTGTCTTGGGATCCATGACTGTTCTAAAAAGCTTTGCACCTTTAGAATACAACGTTTTCGCAGTCGCTGGTCACGTATCTTCCGCTACCTAGTTTTAGCGCACTCCTTGATCTCTATTGCTTTTAGGACAGCGTCCAATTGTTTCTGCACTGCCGATTTCTTCAGTTTGTACGCTTTGACCTTGTCTAAATCGCCTGCCTCAATCGCTACACCTAGCATCGTATCCACAGTCTTTAAGTCTTCTTGATAGCTATTGGCTAACCGGATTAGTTCCCCGCACGGTTTCACAACCAACTCTTCTGCACATAGGGACAGCGAAACAGTCGCCAAGATAAAGACCATAGCCAACGCTAAGAGACAAGCTGAACGCTTTAACATGGTGAGGCCTCCTAAGATCTACAAAAAGAATCAATAGCTATGTGGACATATCCAGGGTTATTTACAGACATATGGTTTAACAAATTATATTCATTATCGATCGCGCTAGATGATTGTGCCTTGTCGTCTATTCCCTTGAAGAAATCGTCATTGGTGAACCTAGAGATCCAGTCACCAGTCCACGGAACCATTCACGCAAGATCATCCATCCGGCTATCCGCGTGGGGCACGTCACTTCACCGTCAAATGCACATATATTACAATTGGTTTAATTGCAATCAAGAACTCTAGATTTTGTTGTCCCTGAATTTTTCAACACGTGGTGCGAGCGGGGTACGTCCTGTGGCTAATCTCTAAGTTTAGCCATGGATTACGTTAGCCCCAGAAGGTACATACTTCTTGAACCACGTGTTGAATTATGTGGACGCTCAGAACTTTATAATTTTCAGCTGCCAAGACACCAAGGATGAACACTTTTTTCAAGCCTAAAAGTCTCAACAACAGTGTGCTCTTTGCGCCTAAAAATTACAGAGGAAACAAGCTCTTAATGCGTTGGGCAAGCATAATGTTGCCAGTAGCCTTTAGTTTGCCACTCATGAACGCGGTCATGCCATCCAATTTTCCATTGCAGATGGCGAGCCAGTCTTCACCCGCTAGGGATAAAGACACAGAAGGGCTTGGATGAACACCCTTTTCAACTTTACAAGTGTTGTCCTTTACAACCACATAATAATCGCCTGCTTCTGGCCCGGATATATTGAATTGGAATACCGCATCGAGCCCCCCGGCGGCGGCTGGGTTGAACACAGAGGGCATCTTTTCGAATACTTCACTTACTGATGAAAGCTCCATGGTTAACTCCTTCGTACCAAAGCTGACTGAACGGATCACCGTCCGCTATTGCCCCAAGAATTTGGGACACTTCATCATTCCTTTTATCACATTCCTTGGCCTGAATCATTGCCATTTCTTATGCACGAAAACATTTTGTTTAAAATATAGCCATTCTAAGATGTTATATGTGATAACTTGGACCTGCTATGCTCCGCACAGCAAAGGCCTTTGATTAAGACTGGCCGATGATGAATAAACAACCTGAGCACTCATTAATAAATTCATCAAGCATTATATCACTTTCTATATAAAAGTCCGTGGTTGGCGACGTTGTACAGCCGACCAAGACTGAGCTTCAAACAAGAGAACATTAGAGTATCTTTAAGACTACACAAGCCAGCGCAACTCCCGCCGAAAACATCAGAGCTAAAAAATCAATAGTGCTCACTGAGGAATTCGAGAAGGCCAAACGCATTGAATTTGAGCCATAGCCTCGCGCAGCCATCGCTGCTGCCAGTTTGTCAGCCTTTCGCAGTGTGGCCTGAATAGCAGGAGCAAGAATCGAAGAGAGGGCGCGGGAGCGACGTTTGATCCCGCCAGTCCTAAAATCGATACCCCTGGACTTTTGAGCCTCGACTATAGTTCTTACCTCCTCTTGGAGGATTGGGACAATCCGGAGAGCTATGTAGGTTGCAGTTGAGGCCTCATCTACTGGCAAGCCTATTCTTGCAAGAGGATGTGCGAGAGACCGTAGGCCTTTTATAAGATCTATCGGCATGGTGGTGGCGGTTAACAGAACTGAGAGTGCTATAGCCATAGAGATCTGCATGACTATGCTGAATGCTCTCCAAACACCTTCGCTGCTGAATGGGAGTTCAAAGCCTGAAATCATTGGTCGAGTGCCATAATTGGAACACATGAGATTGATTATGAAAACTAACCCAAGGAGCCATACGAAACGATAAAAGGCCGATACCCACGTGCGAATTCCTAGTTTAGCTGAAATCACTGCGACGAGTACGGCAAACACCGATAATGCCAAGTTTGCCACACCTGAAGATATTAATACGGCAATCAAAAGAAATGAGAAACATGCGATCTTGACGCGTGCGTCGAGCCTATGTAGAGGTGACACTCCAGGGATATAACTACCTATGAGGATATTCGACGATCTCAATAACAGATGTAGCTTTCTCTGAGCAATTAACTCGCCTGACCATATTGGTAGCCGGCGCGCTTAGTATTCGCCATTGCGAAACTATGAGTACGAGCGTTATTATACACCAGCATGCCACAAAATATTATTAACAAATTGGTGCATACCATGAGCCTAGAAGATTTTCCCGAGCTAACGTTACTCAAAAAGTCGGAAACGGATTACAGCAAAATTCTTGGAGAAGTGTCCCTGGAAACTTTCCCAAATAAATATTCAGATCGTGATTATGTAGTCGCGTTTGACTGTCCAGAGTTCACGAGCCTATGTCCGGTGACTGGTCAACCTGACTTTGCTCACATAAAGATTACTTATATTCCAGACGAACGATGCCTCGAGTCCAAGTCGCTGAAGCTTTATCTTTTTTCATTTCGTAACACTGGAATGTTTCACGAAGAGATCACTAACAGGATATTGGAGGATATAGTGGCCGCATGCAAGCCTCGATGGATTCGGGTGAGAGGGATAATGAATCCCCGAGGTGGCATTTCTATTGACGTGACGGCTGAATATTGTAAACCCGGTTTCATTTCGCCACCGGTATGACATTGGTCCAGCAGGAGATTAATACAGAACTGGATGCTATCGAGGAAAAGCCTGCTAAATGCCAAGACATCCTTGACCGCGCCTTTTAAATATGCTTAACGTAAAGAGTTCAGGTACACGAAACCATTATTCCGAAAGGAGTTGAAGCAAATGGGGATGCGGAGTTATCTTTTCTCATCCGAGTCGGTCACCGAGGGACACCCTGATAAGATTGCTGATCGGATATCTGACGCGGTTCTAGACTCGATGATCGCACAAGACCCCAAGTCTCGCGTGGCGTGCGAGACGCTCGTCACGACAGGATTGGCTTTAGTGGCGGGGGAAATAACCACTACGGCGATAGTAGACATTCCGTCCCTCGTTAGACAGACCATTTGTTCCATCGGTTACACTGATGCATCCATGGGGTTTGATGGAGAGACGTGCGCAGTCATGGTAGCCCTAGACAAGCAGTCCCCCGATATATCTATTGGAGTAACAGAGGGGCAGGGTCTTTTCAAAGAGCAGGGGGCTGGTGACCAAGGTTTGATGTTTGGATACGCATGCAAAGAGACACCTGAGCTCATGCCCATGGCCATAAGCTATGCCCACAAACTCACCCAACGCCTGACCCAAGTAAGAAAAGAAGGGATTCTGGATTTTTTGCGGCCTGACGGCAAATCTCAAGTAACGGTGAGATACGAAGATGGGGTTCCCAAAAAGGTCCACACGGTAGTCATAGCGGCCCAACACGCTCCCCACGTCACCTACGAGCAAATCAAAGAGGGTATTATTGAAGAAGTGATAAAGAAGGTCATACCACCAGATTTTCTTGACGCCGACACGCGTTATCTCATCAACGCAACCGGAAGATTTGTGGTAGGTGGCCCATTAGGAGATTGCGGACTTACTGGGCGCAAGATCATCGTAGATACGTATGGAGGATATGGAGCTCACGGGGGTGGCGCGTTCTCCGGCAAAGATCCTTCCAAGGTCGATAGGTCAGCCTCGTATATGGCTCGTCATGTGGCCAAGAATGTAGTAGCGGCTGGACTAGCTGATAGATGTCTTTTACAGGTTGCCTATGCCATAGGCTTCCCGGAGCCGGTCTCTCTGATGGTGAACACGTATGGGACGGGGAAAATTAGCGATGAGGATTTGGGAAATGCTATTTCCAGGGTTTTCAACTTCAAACCTGCGGCTATCATAGATTACCTAAGACTTTTGAGGCCTATATATCAAAAGACTTCAGCTAACGGTCACTTTGGGAGAGAAGATCCTGATTTTACATGGGAAGCCATCGACAAAGTTGACGAATTAAGACAGGCTGCGGGTTGTTAATCCCCTTTAGCAAGGATCGACAGCGGACGCGGTGAAGCGCCTGCCTGTCCGAAAAACCGACTGTGGAAGCTAGATACCGCATTCTAGGCCTGACACACATTATTTTATCGTAAGGAGAAAGTATGGATTATCACATCAAGGACATCGGGCTTGCCGAGGCAGGGAAGCTAAGGATTGAATGGGCTGAACGAAGCATGCCCGTGTTGAGGAAGATTCGACAGCGATTCGCACAAGAAAAGCCATTGGCGGGGAAGGTATTGGCCGCATGCTTGCACGTGACCACTGAAACAGCTTGCCTCGTTCGAACACTGGCAGAGGGCGGAGCCGAAGTTTATGTTTGAACGAGGGACCCCTTATCTACTCAAGATGATGTGGCGGCGGCCTTGGTTTCGGAGGGTTTCCACGTTTATTCTATCAAAGGAGAAGATACTGAGACCTATTATAAGCATATTCACGCTTGTCTAGACGCTAAACCATCAATCACCATGGATGATGGCGCAGACCTGGTGAGCACCATCCACGCTGAGAGGAAGGATTTAGTAGCTGGAATTTTAGGAGGTACTGAAGAAACCACCACGGGCGTAATAAGATTAAGAAGTATGGCTGACAAGAAAGTGCTGCTTTTCCCAGTTATAGCGGTGAACGATTCCAACACGAAACATTTCTTTGATAATCGATACGGAACGGGTCAAAGTACCATAGACGGGATATTGCGCGCCACGAATAGGTTGCTGGCTGGGAGCTGGTTTGTGGTCAGTGGCTATGGATGGTGTGGCCGAGGCGTGGCCATACGAGCCAAAGGAATGGGAGCTCGCGTGATAGTCACCGAGGTTGACCCCTTGAGAGCGCTGGAAGCCGCCATGGACGGTTATCATGTGATGCCCATGGATGAAGCCGCGGCTATCGGTGATTTTTTCTGCACCGTGACAGGGGACGTCAACGTTATCAGAAAAGAACATTTTGACAAAATGAAGGACGGGGCAATTGTCTGTAATTCTGGACACTTCAATGTCGAGATTGACATAAATGCGTTGGAAAAAAGCAGCTCTGAAAGGCGTACCATAAGAGACTTTCTGGAAGAATTCATCATGGCTGATGGCAGAAGAATAATCTTGCTAGGGGAGGGTAGGCTTATCAATCTAGCCGCTGCGGAGGGTCACCCATCCTCGGTCATGGACATGAGCTTTGCCAATCAGGCATTGGCCTCAGAATACCTCGTCAAGCATGGGGCCACCCTAGCGAAAGAGGTACATAGGTTGCCTCAAGCCATCGACGACGAAATTGCTCGACTTAAGCTTGAATCCATGGGTATTCGAATCGATACGTTGACCCCAGAGCAAAAACAATACCTCGCCTCATGGGAGCTCGGAACATAATTGATCAGGCTAAGGATACTATATTGAAGCGACTTTATGAGAGCTGCGACGTACTTATGAAGAATTGGGTGAAACACTTTATCACAGTTTGGGCACCTATTCTGGAATTACTACAGAAAAGGGTTAGGACTTTGATCGAGGTATCCCAATTTAAGGATTTACGGGTGAGTCATTGTCTCGAAAACTAGAATACCATCATTTCCCTGCTAGACTTGATTTAGTGTTTGATTAAGAACACGCTGAATGGCCCTGTGGTGGCGCTGAGATCGCAAAGTGGCGGAGTCTGTATTCCACGTCGAGATTGATTTCTAAAACAGCTATGAAAAGGAGCCGCAAAATGGTTCCCAAACAGGTGGATGTGAACAATGATTCTGAGGATGCCTGGGTAAAGAAATCCGTACAGAAATCTGACGGACCTTCTCATTATCTAGGGTCTGAGCATGCTACCCAGCCGCCACGTGTGCTGGTGGTGGACGACGATCCACTGGTACGGGACATCATAGTGGAATCCATACAAGGTTTGGGTTACACAGTGGATTGGTCTGGCAACGGGTTGGAGGCTCTCGAGAAAAATGTGGCACAAGCGTTCGATCTAATCGTGACTGACATGCTTATGCCAGGATTAGACGGCCTGTCACTCATCAAGAACCTAAATGTTCAAGGTAGCAAGTCAGACGTCATTGTTATTACCGGCCACGGCTCTGTAGAAAATGCCGTAGAATGCATGAAGGCTGGAGCGCTGGATTATCTTATCAAGCCCTTCACCATAGAGCAAATACAGATGGCTGTACGCAGAGCTGTAGAGCTTCGGGAGTTGAGGCTTCGTGCTAAGGAGCGTGATCTGTACCGACAGTTGTCTTACGAAGACCCGCTTACCGGTATCTATAACAGGCGCTTTTTTGACGAAGCTCTAAAGCTTGAACTGGTAAAGGCGGCTCGGCATAAGACCGGTGTGCTTCTTTTCATGATCGACATTGATTATTTTAAGACGTATAATGACGTCATGGGACATGTTCAGGGAGACGAAGCGTTAATCAGAGTTGCCTCGATATTAAAAGGCACGTGCCGAGGGTACGATATAGTTAGTCGGTACGGAGGGGAAGAATTTGCAATTATTTTCCCAGGGGCACAGAAAACAGAATCATCAATTCTCGCTACCCGTGTTATGGAAGCCATTCAAAGTGAACGCATCCCAGGCGCTCAGCAAATGCCCTTTGGTTGCATGACGGTATCTATCGGCGCTGCAAGCTTTCCTGAGGACGCCACCAACCATGAGGACTTAGTTCGTTGTGCTGACAGTGCCTTGTATGCAGCCAAGAGAGCTGGGCGTAACACCTTTAGGGTTTACCGGGCTAAATAAATCCCACGGGATTCTGGCGCACACATGGATGTTTATGAGGGTACTTGTGGATCAAATGGGGCTCAAGAAGCGTTTGTTTATCTGCAAGAGGTCGGTCCCCGAGATGGCCTTCAAAATGAGCAAACGATTTTGGCCCCTGAGGATCGGGCCAACCTTATTAATAGGCTGGTTGGGTGTGGGATATCGCGAATTCAAATTGGTTCATTCGTGAATCCCCGCAGGGTTCCTCAAATGCTAGGTACACACTTGGTCTGGCATTTGACCAGGAAGGCTGCGGGGGTGCGATTTTCTGTTCTCGTTCTGAATGAGAAAGGCCTCGACATAGCCCTTAGAGAGGGCGTTCCTCACATAGAGGTTTATGTGTCTGCATCCGAAACTCACAGCATTAAGAACACCGGGTACACTATAGATAGTGCTCTCTCCAAGGCTGTTAACATAATACAAAAGGGAAGAGAGGCTGGACTAACAGTCACTGCCGGTATCATGTGTGCATTTGGCTGTTTCTATGAGGGGAGAGTTCCCTACAGCGCAGTCATGAGACTAGTCGATACCTTCGAGCAGTATGAGCCGACAGAAATATGTCTTGCGGATACTACAGGAATGGGAACACCCCAGCAGTTGACCGAACTTGTCCGGCTAGTTGCCACGACTACTGGGATAAAGAAAATTGGGTTGCACCTTCACCACACTCATGGACATGGATATGACAATCTCAGGGCGGCATTGCGACTAGGCGTTCGTAGGTTCGACACATCGTTGGGAGGGATGGGAGGCTGCCCATTTATACCTGGTGCTGCTGGTAATATTGCAACTGAGAGCTCTATCCCCATAGTTGAGGCGATGGGATTAAGGACGGGCATAAAGCTAGACTGTCTCCGAGAGGAATGGCAAAGGCTTAGACAATTGTTGTGCAAAGATCCAGAGTGAAAGCCGAGCTAAACTTCCTTTAGTCTTCCTTGACGGCTTGAATAAGGGCACCGGTGGTTGAGAGGTCCTCGTCAGTCAACCAGGAAAATTCCTTGGCAAGTTCTTTCCTAGTGATACCTGTTGCCGTGGAAGTTCGAACTTCGGTGACTATCCGGAACCCATTTTTTTTTGTCAGTTCAACATGGACTGAGTGAGGCTGTCTATTTAGGAGGTAGAGCCGATTACCACGCATTAACTTCCACTCCAATTTTGAGCACGCCCAATGTCCATTCCATTCTGTAGTGGCGCCGTATGAGCTATAGTCTATATTGTTGGAGAGGTAGCCTCCTGGTCTTAGCCAATAGCTGAAAGCCTCATAAACTTTCGGAAGGTTTTCCACGCATTGTAGGACGGTGTTTGAGAGGACCATGTCAACACTGTGCGCAGGGACTACCGACGCGTCGGGCCAAGGAGCAATGTAATGGATCTCGACGTCATATTCTCGGTGTGATGATTTTTCCCCTTTCAAAGCCCTAGTCAATGCATCTTTGATGGCCTGGATCCGATGCACTGTCAAACATTTATCTAACCGTTCGTCAGTAATGACATCGCTAGGAAACTCGTATGATGGTAGCTCAGGCTTGACCTCGGTTGAGAAGGCCTCAGGGCCTGGTATATCTGCTTTTCGCGTAAAGAATTCAACCAACTTGTCAAAGACCGTGAGGTTTTGATCTAACTTGGCGAATGGAATTACGTCTAATGCGTAGTGGCGATTCGATCCACACAACATTGCACATAATCCTACTCCTAGAGAGCTCCCCGGCCCTAGTTCGAGAAACGTGTTTGGGGCCGTGTTAAGTCCGTGCCGGTGAGCCATCACTAAGTGGCGCAGCCATATGGAATAGCAAAATTCGGCAGATACGGATCGCGTGTCATCCACGAAATGATATATGCCAGGCACGTAGCTAAGAATACCTTTTATTATGGTTTGCGTTTCGGCAGGGAAGAGCGCCAAACATCTGCGAAAATATTTATCGATGCGTTTTCTCGTCATGGTAGCCTTACTTCTCTTGTTGTCTCGACCAGTTAATAACCTTGAGCAGATGGTCTGCTATTGCCTGAGCAAATATAGCCTGTGCCTTTGCATTGGGATGTGGATCCATAAGTGATACGTGCAACTGGGGAGCCTTCATTCCTGAAAACAACGGGGCGACGTCGATGACGTCAATCGAGTTTTCTTTACAAAAAGAATAAATAACGGCATGCACATCAGCAAATTCATATCTCGTGAAGTCGAACATGGCAGGCAGTATTGCCACAGTAAAACCGATACCTCGCGCCTGGCACATTTCTTTCATCGACTTAAGTTTATTTGCAACATCGTGCCATGGTCCCGTAGGGTCTAGATAGGCTTTTTTTACATCACTCACATAAGATGAGTGGTACCAGCCAGGCCGGATCTGTCTTATTAAATCTCCTAATTTGTGCTTTACAAAATGAATTACAACCAAATCGATATCCAGAACTTTCTTTTTACGTTCCAGTTGCTGCGGCGATTCTTGTACATTGCCTGGCGGGCCAGTCGGAGGTATGTTGACTGGCTCGTAATCATTAATATTGTAACCAACTACTACCCATGCGGGTCTGTGCGGTAACACGAAGCTCTCTAGAATATAGCTTTCTTGGTCAGTGTTGTATCCTGATACTCCAAGATTCCAAACACGAAAATAGTCTTTCCCGACGTGCTGGTTGAGGATTTTTTCCATAATTGCCGGATACGTGGCCTCCTGGGGCACACCTTGGGCGAAAGTATAGGAATCTCCTAGTACGGCAATAACAAATTTATTTGTAGCAGTAGGTTCGGTAAACTCTCGATCACGGTATCCATCAGAATTTGTGGTTATCCTCACGCCCTGTTTCACCATGTCTGAATGAGGAATCATGCCATAAAATGCGGGATTGTGCGTAAGTCGGAATAGCCCTCGGTGATCTGACAAAGGTGCGTATGTACGCAGATACCATTCCCCTAACAGGGCCAATGCTGCTAGGAGCACGAAAGTGACACTCAAATTTATTGCAATGACTTTCAGGATCCGCTTCAATTGTACACCTCATCAGTACGCATCTGTCGAAGCTGTGTTAATCAGATGGAGCCATGGTTGGGGGCACGACAGCAATTAATGCTCACCCCTCCTTTCTTATGGCAACAGTTAAATAAGGAGGAATCTCTAGTCCCGTTATTCTCTTAATGGTTTTTAGCACAACGAATATCATCTGTTTCACACGACCAGACTCCGATTTATCCAAAGTGGCTAACCAAATATCTAGAGAATCTTCCACAGCGAGCCTGCAGGGTCTCAGGAGACTTAATCGGTTCTGCCTATCTCGGCGGATGATTTTTTCTATCTCACGAACGGTTGCTCCATGCAGTCCCAGTCGAAGCAATTCTTCCCAAGGTTGATCTTGTCCCCATATCTTTTTGTAAGCCCTTTTTGCTATCGGGTAAGCTAAGCTACGGGGCAAATATTGCAACAGAGGATAGCGCGTGAAGTGGGTCTCAACAGGAAAGGACCAGTTTGGTGTTTGAGCAATAAACAAAACTCCACTAGGTGTTAACCGAGACCACAAATCCAATAATAGAGAAACACGCTCTTCAGGCAGTAGATGCTCGTAAACGCCACATAGGACAACGTAATCGAAATTTCCAATGTCTTTTGGCAGCGATGAGTCTGATACCGGAGATACAAAAGAGAGACGGTCACATCTGACATCTCTGGCCTTGAGTCTACAAACCCTGAGACATTCTTCTAGTCTGTCAAGCCCCACAATCTCCGCTGTCGGGAACATTCTTGCCATAGCAAGCGTAGATGCCCCGCATCCGCAACCGAAATCAAGGATTCTCTTTTTCTCAAAATCTTGTTCGCTCAAGAAACTAAGCAGATAGTATGTGAGAGCGTGCTGAATGCCTTGGGGCGACTCTTCTCGGACCAATTCTCCATGTAGCCGCCAGTAGCGGGGATCGTGGTCTAATATTGCCTTTATCACGTCCACGCTATACCGCGTCTCCCATTCTTCCACTATTGGTTTACCCTCACCCCGAAACACTGTCGCGTTTACCCTAGTGCCGCCGTGTGGCAGAGGCGTCACATGGATGTGTGCGTCAGAGATGCTCATTTCAATGGGTAAATAAGTCAATCGTAACTCCCAATGTAAAGCGCAGTTCAGTCCTGTTTAGTCAAGTGCTTTCTGGAGCCCTCCTTCGAAGTGCTAGTGTGGTCCAAAGGCAGCTCGATACAGCTTCGGACACGGTTGACCAGCAGCTCGTGTATAGTTATACTTGCGTTTGTCACCTCGAACAGTTCCTCCAATGGTATAGGTGGAGGCCCTCCTGCCTTCACTGCTTCAACAAATGCCCTAACTAGATTATCGTGCCCTTTATCTTGTTTCCACAGATTCATTTTTTTAAAGCCAGGCCACCCCCATGCCCTGAGCTTCTTAAAATTGTTCAGCTGAATTATCTTACCAGAACAAAATATCTCTAGCCGTTCTTTAGGAAATGTCTTATGGCCATTAGCAAAATAGTGTATCGTTCCTATTGAACCGTCCTGAAACTTCAATGTGAATGTAGTTGTATCAGGGCACAACAAATTCGATGACGAAAGTTCCATTGATTCTGCCTGCACTGAGGTGATGGAATTTTCTGCGAGATATCTCAGAAGATCTATGAAATGACAGGCCTCGCCGATTATGCGACCTCCTCCGGTGTACGGGTCTTGAATCCAATTATCAGAAGGTATGCTGCCCGCATTAACTGTCATGACGAAGCTTTTTGGGCCACTGCATCCTCGGAGTAGTTCGCGGATTTTTTGGATATGCGGGGCAAACCGTCGGTTGAACCCCACGGTAAGGATGGGCTTCGAATCCAACGACTGCTCAGCGAATAGAGAGACGACTTCGTTAAGCCCCTCTCTAGAGATCGCTAGCGGCTTCTCAACAAAAACATGTTTTCCGAGTCCTAGCGCAGCTTTAGTGAACCGGCTATGTGTATCATGCCGAGTTGCAATCACTATGCAATTGACCACCGGATCTGCCAAGAGAGAATTCGCGTCGGTAGTAGCCTCCTGAAAGCCAAATCTTTTTGCTGCCTGGTAACATGTTGTGCCCGTACTCGTAGCAATGGATCTCATTGTCACGCCTGTATTTTGAAAGGCCGGTATGAGTATGCGCAAAGCGTGATCACCGGCCCCTATAAAACTAACAACAGGCGATCCGGAAAGCCATTCGCCACGATCATCCCTTTTCTTCAGACTCACGGTTGAGGAGCGGAGAAGTTGGTCGGGCAGTTCTATGTTCTGTTCGTATTCGAGGATGATACCGAGGCTGGGGGCACCACTTGACAATACCTCGTACGCTGGTTCTACGTTCCTTAAAGGAAAGCGATGGGATATGAGGCTTTGCACATCTATCTTGTGGGAAGCGAGCAAATCCATCATCGCTTCCATATTCCTCTGTTCGGTCCATCTAACGTACCCAAAGGGATAGTCCTGACCATGTTCTTCATAGAGGGGATCGTATCTCCCAGGTCCATACGAACAGGAGACCTGAAATGAAATTTCTTTCTCGTAAAATTCTTCTCGAGACAGCTCTAGTCCTGTCACACCAACGAGGATTATGCGACCACGCTTCCTGCACATCCGAGCTGCTTGATGAATCGGATCACTGCTTGCGGTGGAAGCAGTTACTAGCACCCCGTCAACTCCACGCTCCCGAGAAAATGCTAAAGCAGTTGCAACCGGGTCGCTTCCCACAGAAAGATCGACTACGTGGGCTCCGAATTTCCTCCCAAGGGACAAACGGTGGGCATCCATGTCGATGCCGAGCACCCTGCAACCATTGGCAAGCAAGAGCTGAACTGTTATAAGTCCCACAAGACCTAGCCCTATCACGACAAATGTTTCTCCGAGGGTGGGTTTAGCCAAGCGAAGTCCTTCAAGCCCTATTGCACCGAGAACAGTGAAAGTTGCTTCCTCGTCGCTCACTGTATCAGCTATTTTGACGCACAAGTTGGCTGGTACATTTACAAGTTCGGCATGTTTCCCGTTAGAGGCTACTCTGTCTCCTGGCCGTACGTGGTAAACGCCCTTACCAATTTCCAGGACTGTTCCGGCATTACAGTATCCCAGAGGAATCCTTTGTTCGAGTTTTCTGGTTACAGCTTCATAAGTCTCAAATATCCCTTCAGTTTTGAGACGCTCCAACACCATCCTTACCTTTTCAGGATTTCTCACTGCCTTCTCAAGAATACTGGCTTTTCCAAACTCCAAGACAGCACGCTCAGTTCCCGGCGATATCAGTGTCCTTCTGGTTCTTATGAGAACATATCCGTTCTTGACCTGAGGCGCGGGGACGTCTGCAAGTTCAGTTTTTCCCGTCTTTTGGTTTTGAAGGACTTGTTTCATCTGAGAATATTTCACCGATAGCCAATGTTGTTGAATACGGACGTGCAATGTGTTATGAACTAAAAAATTGCGCAGCGTTGTGTCCATTTATGCAACCATCATAACGGAAAGGGACCAGCGAGTGAAGCGAATTCTTATGGTGGGACCAACGCCCCCTCCTTATGGTGGAATTGCAGCAGTCATGGAGAACATCCTCCAATCTAGATTGGCCCAAGAATACCATTTTGATGTATTCAACAAATCTGATCTTTTTGCTCCGCAGGTTTCTGGAGCACTGGAAAGAAACTATCTCCGTGTTAAACGGTGGGTGACCTTTCTTCTCAGGCTCTTAAAGGAAGATTACGCGTTTGTTCATCTCCAAGGTTCTGTGTGGGTATTCAACGGGGTAGTTTTATACATGATATTAGCGCACCTTGCGGGCGCAAAGGTACTCCTGCACCTTCACGGAACCAACTGGAAGTGGTTCTATGGCGAGGCTTCGTGGTTCAAGAGACGTGTAGCAGAATTGGGGCTTCGTATCCCGAAAAAGATTATCGTCTTATACGATGACTGGGCACAGAAAATAAAGGAGGTTAGACCGTCAGCTGATGTAATCGTAATTCCTAATTGGATCAGTTCTGGCTCTTTGCCGTCTGGCATGGCTCCGGCGGATGCCATGAACCTTCTAGACCTGTCTCCAGAGGACTTCATAGTGATTTCAGTTGGAAATGTCGGCTGGAGAAAAGGTACTTTTGACATACTCAAAGCCATCCCAAAGGTTGCTGGCAGCGTAGATAGGGTCCGCTTCGTGTTTGCAGGCAACGAAGAATTTCCAGGTCAGTGGATGGAGATAATGGAACAGGTGCAGGTGAACGACCTGAAAGAATGGGTTCGTTTTCCTGGAGAACTTCCGAGGGAAGTCGTCATATCCCTTCTTCACATTGCTCACGTTTTTCTCCTCCCTTCTCACAGTGAAGGAATGCCTATAGCCGTTATCGAAGCCATGAAGGCTGGCTTGCCCATTGTAGTAACACCTGTGGGCGCCATCCCTGAAATGGTGGAGCACGAGGTCTCGGCCCTTATGATTCCTCCTGATTCACCCGATGCCATAGCAGACGCCGTTACACGACTTGCTCAAAATGAAGAACTCCGCAAGAAGCTAGGCTTTGCTGCACAGACCGCTTTTCAGGTCAAGTTTGCTGCGCCCCCAGGAGTCGATCTTTTGGCTAAAATTTATTCCGAGCTTACCGCACAAGATTAACGTCTACAAACTAGCACAAGAAGCATGTACGATCGATACCGTAGATATAAACTGGCTCTGATGGCACTGGACGTCCTCGTTAGTATAATGGTGCTTGCCGCTGCAGTTGAAGTCAGACCTTATCTTCCAGGCAGGTCAATGGACCCTACGGAGGTCTTACCCAACCCCTTAATCTACATAGTGCAAGGGTTACTTTGGCACGTAGTCTTTGCCCTAACTGGTAGATATGAAATCGATCGTTTGGCGCATGTATCCAAGAATATAGGAGCTTTTACCTCAGCTTATCTACTAGGCGTTGCCGTATTTGCTGGACTACTATTTTTCAGCTTCAGAGAAACATCGCGTCTGCTTGTATTTTATTTTGCCGTAGCGAATTATTTTGCCTTGATCGGCCTTCGTTATTCTATGGCGGCGTTCATCGTTTGGCGCCAAAAAGCTGGGAAAGTCGTGCCCGTCGTCATTGTGGGAACACTGGAAAATGCTGTGCGAGTAGCTAACAATATCGACTCGGACAAAACATCTCTGCTACGAGTTGAAGGCTTCTGCGATACGCGATATGAAGATGATTTGAAGCTCCCTAAACCATTCCTAGGGCTGGTAGATCGAATAGATGAGATAGTTAGAGATCGTGGGATAGAAATGGTCATCATTGCTCGATCTGATGTAGCTTCTAAGGATATCCAGCCGTTCGACCTTGAGAGAATTATTCACCAATTGGAGGACTTGCCAGTCCGGATTTATATTGCTCCGGACCTGTATAGTCTAGCACTTGTGGAATCAGATGTGCAAAAATTCGGACAGATAGTTCTTATAGGTCTGCGCGAACCAGTAATCAAAGGTCCTGCTCGAGTTCGAAAACGCATTTTAGACATCTCAATATGTCTCGTGGTACTAATTCTGGCGTGGCCTTTGTTTATTCTGATTTGGCTTTTGATCAAAATGGATTCTGAAGGACCAGGGATCATTGCTGTGAGAAGGGTTGGAGAAAACGGGAAAATTTTTCGTATGTATAAATTTCGCAGTATGATAAACGGGGCTGAATTTTTGCAAGACAAGGCAGTATTGCGAGACGAGAAGGGCGAACGGATATACAAGATTAAGGACGATCCCCGGGTAACTCGCGTCGGAAAATGGCTCCGGAAATATTCTCTTGACGAGCTGCCCCAGGTATTTAACGTTATCAAAGGAGAGATGTCGGTGGTTGGACCTCGTCCCGAGCAACCTTTCATAACCAAACTGTATGACCATTGGCAATGGCAACGCGTTTCGGTTCCTCCCGGCATTACTGGGTGGTGGCAGGTATCCGGGAGGGCAGATTTACCGATGCATCTCAACACGGAATACGACGTACATTATGTCCGCAATTACTCAATTTTATTCGACCTAAAGATTCTCATCAAGACGATTGTAGCTGTGATCAAGGCGAAAGGTGCTTATTAAAGTAATCGACCCTAATGGGCCGTGATGGTAATATAAAGCTGAACTAAGTGTTTAGCGAAAAAATCTACATCAAGATCGGAAAACGATGGTCACGATATTTCCCAGGGAATAGTCATGGAACATGTGGCAGCATCATCTCGACGTGGCATCCTCGCAATCATAGCGCTATTCAGCCTGTTCTTTTTTGGTTTTTTATACGTGATGGCATTGGGTGGAGGGTGGCGAGTTTTCATATATGTAAACGGAGGCATACTATTTTTAGCTGCCCTTGGTTTTTTCATGAGGGACGCCAAGTCATTTCTTCTTTTTATGGTAGTATTCGGAATCACATTTGGGCTTGGCAGGCATGTGGTTTACGAAAGGATGCCTTTTGAGTCGGTACTCTTTTCTTCCGGTATCCGGATTGACTCGGTGGATGTTGTGCTCGTCGTTCTAATGGGATACTGGGGTCAAGCCGTGGCCAGGAGGCAAATGAAAGGACCAGCCTTCACTTTGGGCAATCCCATCGGCGCTCTTTTCCTTTTATGGTTAGTAATTTCAATTTTTATGAGCATGATGGTAGCCAAGGAGCCCAGGTTTAGTCTGTTCGAAGCATTCGTTATGGTGAAAGGGTTCTTGCTGTTCCTGACACTGGTTAACAATATTAGAGATGAGAAGGATCTGAGAATAGTAGTCTTGGCACTTATGGCCATGGGAATTGTACAGGCCACGTACTTAGTATTCCAATTTGTTACTAAGACTACATACACCATTTACGGCGGGCTAGTTACCCCTCCTGGCGGTGAGGCCGGATTCCGTTCTCCTGGTTTCTACGGCGGCCCGGATACTCACGCAGTATTCCTCGTGACGATCTTTCCTATATTTCTAGCGGGTTATCTCGTATACACAGAGCCTGCAAAGCGCTTTGCCGCCCTAATGGCGATGTTTCTTATTGTGCTTGGCATAATGACAACCAAGGTTAGAATCGCAGGAGCTTCCCTCTTGATAGGTTCAATAGTGGTTGTCATAATGACCCAAAGGAGGGGGTGGATCTCTTTTAAAAAGGCGGCCTATCTTTTTACTGTTGGAGCATTTCTCCTGGTTCTCATAGTTCCCCTTGTGTATCAGCAGTTCACTACAAGATTGTATGGTCAGGATAGAATCCCTTTAATGCTAACTGCGCTCAATATCATCAAATCTCATCTCATTACTGGAGTGGGCCTGGGTAATTACAACTTTGACATCGATCAGTACATACCGGTTCAGGAACGTGGCAAGTGGCTGTACACAGTCCATAACCAATATCTTCTCATTCTGGCGGAACAGGGAATAATAGCTGCCGCTATTTACTATTCCATGCTTTTGGCGGCCATGAGGCGCTATTGGATAGCGGCTAAGTCGAACAATTATCTCATCTACACCGTTTCTGCTGCGCTTTTTGGAGTCACAATTGGCTCCCTTCCCCATCGTCTTGTCTCCATGTACCACTATCAACAGTACTTTTACCTATACTGCGTTATGCTGGCCTTGGCTTACACACTTCCCGTTCTGAGTCAGCAAGTAGCCAAGGCGTCTGGCACTAGGGGAGAGTACAAAGGAAAATGACGTGTCGAGATGAAGGTTTCCCCAAATCAATACCTAGGTATTCAATTTGATCATCGGTAACACGAGTCCAAGGTGATTAGAAAAACTCTGCAAGACTTTTATGTCTATACACCGGTCTGGTTTCAAAATGTGGCATGGTCAGCAGTCGGCGTGTGGACACGTCTTACTCGTTACAACAGGAACTTTTATAACATACTAAACTTTTTAGAAGAATCCCAGTGGTGGTCGCTGGACGAACAAAAGGCGTATCAAGATGAGCGTCTTCGCAATGTGGTTGCACACGCTTATGATTCCTGCCTTTATTACAGGCAAGTATTTGATGAATTGCACTTGAAGCCGTCAGACATCCGAACTTCAGAAGACTTAAAAAAACTGCCTATTCTCGAAAAGAGTACTATAAGAAAAAAATATGCAGATATACGGGCGTCCAACTGGCCCGATAAAAGAAAAATAAGGGTGTTTACTGGAGGTACTACAGGCACTGCTCTAAAGCTTATCTCTGACCGCACGACGCACACCTGGCAATGGGCTGTTTGGTGGCGTCATAAACGTCGATTTAAACTTGATATAAGCGACTCTTTCATAGAGTTTGCTGGAAGGCCGGTCATTCCGCTCAGAAAAAACAAACCGCCTATCTGGCGACGAAACTACCCCATGCATCAAACCTATGTCTCCATACATCACATGAACAGGCCTAACATGGCAGCTCTTTATAATTATCTTTTGAAGAGAAATGTTACGTATTTTGCGGGTTATCCATCCGGCCTATATCTATTCGCTACCTATCTATTGGACAATGGCCTTCGGCTTAAAAATCCTCCTAAGATGACTGTAACCGGTTCCGAAACGCTGTTACCCCATCAGCGAACAGTGATTGAACAGGCATTTGAGTCACGGGTCACTGATCAATATGGGGCATCAGAGAATTGTGGAAACATAAGCGAATGCGAATACCACAGCTACCACGTGGACATGGAATTTGGCATAATCGAATTCCTGCCTCTTCCCGGGATGCCGGACAATGTGAGACGCATTGTGTGCACGGGACTCACAAATCCAGCCATGCCCCTGATAAGGTACAATATTGGGGACATCGCAACCATATCTAACGCCACATGCGCCTGCGGACGTCAAGCCCCGCTAGTAGAGAAAATAGACGGGCGGATCGAGTCATACATCATCACTCCTGACGGACGCTACCTCGGGAGACTCGATTTCCTTTTTAAAAATACGGACGCCATCGAAGAAGCTCAGTTGTTTCAAGACAAATTGGATCATGTGAGTGTAAGGATTGTTCGGACCCCACACTACGGCACGAAACATGAAATGGAACTGATCAATGATCTCAGAAGGTACTTGGGCGACCAGATGGAAATTACCTTGGAATACTTAAATGAAATTCCCAGGGACCCGAACGGAAAATTTAGACAAATTGTATCGTCCGTGTTCCGTGACCGTTATGCAGACGCAGCCCGTTTTTCTACCAATACATAATAGCTCTTTCGTTTTATCAAATTTGTAGACTTTTTTGGTGGAACAAAATTCCTCTGTTTGCTAAAGGAGTTGTCTAGAACTGATTCTTTGGGAGACTAACAATGAAGGAAACGGCTTTGCTTCTGCTGGTATTTTGGATACTCCTCATGAACTTTTGTTGCCCTAAGGTCCTAGCTGGTCCCCTTAACCCACTGGACATCGGACGCCCCCTAGAGATTCAGGCCGAAGACCAGAAGGATGCTATCGACTATACAACATTCATCCTAGTTCCTCGCCTCAACTACGATGCTGCACGATGGATAATTAGTACCAAGACCGGCGATATTTTAGGTTATGCACCTTACAACGAAGCCTATCGAAAGTACACTCTTCTAAACCTTTATGGTCAATATCGAGGATTCATTCAAGCAACCTTAGGAGAAAGCCGCAAGCCAGAGCATTACACACAATACCTATGGTATGACCGAGACAACCTTTACAAAGGTGTCATGATTGCCACACTTGGCGGTAGGCCGAAAACCGAAAAATTGAGGTACGGCGAATTAGGCGGATCGCTTCAGTCCTATGACATTGGTAACATTCCTATGCGCTTTAGTCCCATCACTCTGCGTATCGATTATGCCAAGGTTCCAATGGGCATCAGTATAGCCATCGTGCCTAGGTTAAGATAGGCATAGAGTCCAACACAACTTGATGCAAGAAGAACCTAAATGACAAAGCGGACCGTTCCAAGAAGTTCATCGATTCAAGACGGTTTGGCTTTGACCGCTCTTGGGTGTCTTATTTTAAGTTACGCCGCTTACTTTATAGACTTCTCGTGTCCCCCTTTCGAGGATGCCGCAATTCTAATGCGATATGCCAAGAATTTCGCAAACGGCCACGGAATCGTTTGGAATGTGGGGGAAGCTCCGGTAGATGGGGCCACCGACTTTCTGTTTATGATTTGCGTAGGGTTGTTAGTGAAGACAGGCTTGTCTCTAGAAATGGCAACGCGTTCTATCGGCTTCTTTTCTCACATACTAACAACAGGCATTGTTTACATTACACTTAGGCGGCTATTCATTGCCGACATCTTCTCATCATTCCTTTCTGCGGCTTACCTCGCCTTGGGACCGGGCTTATATTATGTAGCGGCGTACTTTGGGACACCTTTCTTCGCGCTGTTAGCCTCGGTGACATGGTACTTCGTGCTCAGGACAATTCAGCTCGGAGAGAGCATGTGTTCGGCCGTCCTGTTTGCTTTTTCTGCATTGATAACAGCCGTGATACGACCGGAAGGGGTCATCCTAACGGCGTTGATGGTGGCAACTCTCATATGTACATGTGGGATCCCTCGTATAACCCGCACGTTGTGGGCTTACGTTTTCGTTTTTGCATTGATCGGGGGCGTTTATTTTTTATGGCGGTGGACTTACTTCGGGTATCCTTTACCAAACCCCTATTACAAGAAGGGGGCAGGGTTGCTCTATTCATGGAGCTTGAAGCTTTCGGTTTGGTACACGTTCAAAATGTGCCTTCCGGTAATTTGGGCTTTCATTGCAGGTCTTTATTCCAAACAAACTACCCGATTGACAGTCGGGCTACTTGTTCCCATTGTAGGGTTTACTTCAGTATTCGTTCTTATAAGCCATGAGATGAATTTCTGGGGTCGCTTTCAATATGCGGTGATGCCGATGGCTTTGATGTGTTGGTATCCTCTTGCCAAAGGGATCACTGAACACTGTTCCTTCCCTAAGTGGGAAGGCATGGATCTGCAAAATAAGCTAGCGGCAGCAGGCTTGGCTGCGTTAATATCCTTTCTAGTGCTTTTTTACAGTATGTCTCTGGGAAAAATGGCAGTCTGTCATAAGGACGGACTATATGATATGGCAAAGATGCTGTCGGATTATAGGGATCGCGGATTCACTATTGCCACTACGGAGGCGGGGTTACTGCCTCTCTACTCCCAATGGAAAGCCGTCGACACATGGGGATTGAACGATAAGTGGATCGCACATAAAGGACATATCACGGAAGAATATTTAGATCGTTTCAAACCGCATGTAATAGTTTTTCATGAATGGTTTTCTCCTCTAGTACCCGCAAGTAATACGTCGGGGAAATGGTTTGAAATGGTCATGACACTAAAGCGCTATGCAGAAAAAAACGGTTACATCCTAGCTGCAGCCTTCGGTGAAACCCCGTATGACACCCACTATTACTACGTGAGACCAGATTTTGCAGAGAGTTGCGAAATCGTGAAGCGGATACGAGCCGTAGATTATCACTGGTCTGCAACTGGAAACAAAGCCATCAACTACGCTATGCTGGAGAAGAGAAAAGAATAGCTCCCTGCCCGAGAGCCGGTGCAAATAAGGCACACATCAAATCGTTAGCGTTGTCACGCTTCACTACTCAATTGTCATCTATAGACTAGTTTACATCTTTGGGACGCCTCCTGGCGGCCATTTGGAACTTGGTAAGAAAGTAATCCAACGTGAACCTCTCTCCGTATGCTGTGGCAAGCACAAAAGAGTTACTTAAAATCTCCGAGGTATATTTCGATCGCCTCTGCTACAACCTCGTGACCTGCTTCGTTAGGAGGCACCCAATAAACTATTCCGACTATGCTCGGAAAAAAAAGATTGCTCTGAGGATGACGTCTTGAGTAAGCTCTGTATGGATCTAAAAGATCAAGAGATTCTATCCCATTGCGTTCCAATGGAGCGTCGGAACACCCGTTTACTACCATATTGATTGTCCTCCAGTACCGCCTCGCCTACTGTAACGTCTAGATCCAAAGGATCTGTTCGCAATGAGCATGCTACCCACGGCAATTCTTGTAAACTTGGATTTCCGCTCTGAACTTATCCAATGGCAGGAAATGTTTCGAGTAACTCAGGGGAAGCAATATGCATAGCTCTAGTAATGAGCAAGACAAGACGAGCATCTTGAAGAATGTGCGGTTTTTGACTAGCATACTACCGTTAAAGAAAGTCTCGCGCCCCAAAAGTGCTTTGGACGTTCTGGCTCGCTACTAGTATTGTAGGGCATAGTGCGTCACATGGCTCCACGTCGTTTCTGGGAGTTTTTCATCGAAACAAAAATATTGGATTGACGTTGTCCTCGAGGAGCGTTCAATTTACTTGGACGGTATCATTAACCCATGACATTGGGAGAGCATTTTACGCCTTATGATGGATAGTTCAATAAGGAAGCCTCAAGACTTGCATATTATCGTGTCCATGGGAACCACAGGCTGAAATATTACGCCATTAGTGTGTAATTTAGATAGCTTTTTACTGTAATTCGTTGAGCGAAATAACCAGACAGGCCATTAGGAGATTATTCGGCACATTCCTCGGGAGATCCTTCACTACCGTTACTTACGGGCAAGGGCTTCCCCGAAAAGTAAAACTGCTGTATTATGCAAGTTTAAGGCCTGGACCAGCCCACCTCACAGAGCAGGCGGTACAGAACAACACGATGAACAGCACAACCTTGTCGATATTCCTACTTCTGACGCTTGCGATAACCTTTTTTATCGAGGTGGGGTGTGATGTGTCGTCATCTTGGGCCCAATTTCGCGTATACGCTGATTCTCTCCCTTCCGTTCCTCCCCTGGCCCCCGAAGTGATACCTCATCCACAGACGCAGCTGGGCCGCGAAAAACGAGTTCCGGACGGGAACACGAGCATTCCGGATAGAGACGAACGCCACAACCTCCCCGCTTTGAGGAACTTTGAAATTCAGCGGCTCAATCACTGCATTGCCAGGGAAAATGCGCTGATGTTCCAAACCGTCCATCTTATGGAAGCCCAAGAGGCAACCTACTGGCTATCCACGTTTATTTCCAGAAAACCCTTTGGCTGTCCAGTAAAGCAGCAGGACTTGTGGATTAAGGCAATCATATCTGCCGTGGAACGAAACGATCTGCCCCTGTGCAAAGAAATACTTGGTTTGATCGCATCTATCATCTCAATTGAATCTAGTTTTAGAGCAGATCCTCTGGTGGCTGATCAGTCCAAGGGGGAAACTGTTGCCGCAATGGTGGAACGTGCAGAGAACGAGCTCCTTCAGAAATATGGGGTCATCATGTCTGTTCCTCCAATTCCAAACCTATATAAGATGTATAAAGAGCGCTACTATCACAGACTTATTGAATGCAAGACCGAGGGGGATATGGAGCTGCTAGCCAGGGATATCGCCAATGATCTCAGACGAGATGCATCCATTCTACCGGACGTGGTTAGGCCTATCGTCTTGAAGGAGATTGACAAAGTAACAAATGTGGTGCGAACCAAGGGCTCTATGCAGCTCAATTTTCCCCGGGCCAAACAAGTAATGAGAGATCGGGGCGAAGAATTTACGGATCAAGAACTTTGTGATTACATGTACACCATCGAGGGAGGCGTAGATGTTGGTACGGCTGCTATAAAGCCAATTTTTGTCCAGTATGCAGCATACTACGCATCCGAAGGCACGCGGACCTGGCTTTTCTATGTTGGTATGGATTACCATTACGGGCCCTTCACCAGCCGGAACATGATGGAACAACTCCGCATCAGGGATTTGTCCGGTATTGCGATCCCTGTGGACGGAGACCTTCTGGCTTACGATGAAAAAGGTAATGTTCGCCCTCAGGAGTCGCAGACGATGGCAGCAACGGCATCAATATTCCCTCAGCTTCCTAAGTCGGAGATTTTTAAAGCGTATCTATTGGAGAAATACCCTCATTATATTTATACGGATCTTCATAGATGGATCGAGCAGATGCATCAGGATCGGTGTGGTCCCAGCTCATTTGCTGTTGTTGGAGAGCTTTGGATGGGAGAGAATGCTAAGATCAAACACGGCACTACGTGGAAGACACAGGCATATCTTAATAAGCTGGACAAATATCTCAACGCCATTCCATGGGGAGAATAACGATTTCGTGAGGAAGTTATACCAAGCCCGTCGTGCATTCAATAAGAGGAGAGGTCAGAGCCATGGCCATAGTTAGGATATTCTATTGTAGGTGAATCTTTCACTTTGATTTTTCAGGATGGTAGGAACCTCTATCATGTATGAGAAGGTTTTCCGATCTATTGTTTGCGAAAAACAACATTGTTCAGGTTAACAAAGATGGTAAAAGTCATTATTGAACCTGCAAGTTACGATAATTTATCAAGAGCGATTGCTAAGGTATTCGAGATCTTTCCGTTGGATCTGCACGGAAAAAAGGTTCTGATAAAACCTAATGTTTTGCGGGCGTCATATCCCGAGGAAGGTATCGTGACGCATCCCGCAGTGCTGCATGCAATAGTTCAAGAAGTAGAGTTAATGAAGCCTGCATCAATTGTAGTCGGCGACAATCCAGGTATTTTCAGCTACGGTGCTAACGAGGCCAGTTTCAAACAGACCGGCCTCATGGAGGCGGCAAGAGGATACTACAGGAATATTGGTCTGGAATGTTTGCAGGTGGACTTTTACAGTGAGTATGCGCCAAGCGTGAGCATTTCTAAGGCGGTTTTGGACGCGGATGTCGTCATAAGCGTCCCAAAGTTCAAGACCCACGGGCTCACTGTAATTACAGGAGCTATCAAGAACTGCTATGGATATCTGCCAGGCGCTCAAAAAGCTGCCCTTCACCGTAAAGCTGGTAGCCCTCATAGGTTTCATGAGGTGATAGTCGATGTGTTTCGGCTGCGCGTGCCGGACCTATTTATAGTAGATGCGGTGGTGGGCATGGAAGGCAATGGTCCTGCTTCCCCCCACCTGCGTGACATAGGCCTAGTAATCGCGTCGGATAATGCTGTTTCACTGGATGCCGTGATTGCTACCATGATGGGCTGCGACCCCAATCTTTTGCCGTTCTTGAATAGAGCTGAGTCCCTGGGGTTGGGGAACTGCGACCTATCGGAAGTTGACATAATCGGCGAACTTAAAGCCATTAAAGATTTCAAGTTGCCACCTTTAGGGGGAGAGGCTGTCTCCGGAAATAAAGAGATTCAATCAGCCATTCGGGCCAAGACCAAGCTAAAACCTCACTTAGACCCGGTATTGTGCACGGGATGCGGAACTTGCGCTGAACATTGTGCTGTCTCCGCGCTCTCCATGCAAGATGGGATACCGGTTGTCGATGCAAACTCGTGCATAATATGCTTCTGCTGTCAAGAAATCTGTCCGGAAAAGGCTATTACTTTGAATTAATACGTGAGATGCTAAAAGAAATGACTTCGTGGACCCTGCGAAGTTGCCAGGACTGAGATCGGAAGTTCAGATCCCAGTCCTCGAATTGCCGAGATAAACATGGACGTGGGACAAAAAATGAACATATGCGACCTCAAGATGGCACTTTACGACTCCTATAACTTTTATCGACATCACACGCGAATTCTGAGCAAGTTGTGGACTATCGCTCCCACTGATTCCGATCACAAGGGGTCACAACGGGACACGAGAACCGCCGGAGATATTTAGGTAAAACTCGCAATCTCGGAAGATGGCCACACCGTCAAGTGGGGCCTGGCATTAATGAGTGTTCGTCATTGCCAGGAGACGTAATCCGACTTGGCAAATCTCGGTCTTTTGCACCCAGAAATTAAATCAGCCTGCCATGACAGCTCCCGCTCCAGACACTCCCCGACCGAATAAAACTTAGGAAGTGACATAAGCTACAGAACCCAGGATTCCCACATTCGCACTTGATTGTCTTGGTATCTTGAAAAGGGTGCTGTTGCGCTCAATCTGTCCACTTATCAAAAATGCGACTATGTGATTACGAGTACCTCGCCTTGATATAAGCCAATGATTCTTCTATGGCATTCAAAGTTAATTCCAGATCTTCCTCGGTATGCCGAAAACTTATGTACGCATGGTGGTACGGCGAGAAGAAGAATCCTCTGCGTATTAGCTGAGTATAAAAATCAGTGCGTCTTGCCTTGTATGTACCCGCGCTATCCTTCTCGAAAGTGATGTAAAACATGGGCCCCACGCCGGTCAACTCAGCTCCCACGTCATAATGGTCTATGAGGTTTCTGATTTTATCTATAAATCTGTTGCCTTTTTCCCAAATATTGTCAATAACGTGGTCCCTTTCGAGAATATCAATGGTCTTAAGGGCCGCCACGAACCCATCACTATTGGGGAAAAAGGTCGAGGAAATAAATAGTTTCTGGGCAGCAGCCATCATCACATCTTTTTTGCCTGTAACCACTGATATGGGGTATCCATTTGCCATTGCCTTGCCTAAAACGGTCAGGTCGGGTGTTACTCCATAGAGCTTTTGAGCGCCACCCATAGACAGCCTGAAGCCTGTTCGGATCTCGTCGTAAACCAGTACTGCACCGTATCGGTCTGCGATATCCCTCACGCCTTCGAGGAAACCTGCCTTTGGTGTCTGCATCTTTTCATGATTGGGATGCCCAAATGGGGTCATGATAATGGCGGCCGTGTCATCTCCGTGGATACGCATCAGCTCCTCAAGATACTCCAAATTGTTATAGGGGAATTCATATACATCCTCGTAAAGTTTTTTGGGAATGCCTCCTTTCATTTCGACGCACCAGTCGTGCCAGCCGTGGTACCCACACCGCATTATCTTTATCTTGTTTGTGTGTGCACGTGCAATACGGATGCTCGCAGTCGTGGCGTCGGAGCCTGTCTTCAAGAATATGCTCAGCTCGGAGGAAGGCACGAGCTCTGTTATTCTTTTTGCCAGGATGTTTTGGTACTTTTGTGTCAGGGTAAAGCAGAATCCTTTTTCGCTTATCTGTCGATAAACCGCTTCATCGACCTCCGGCTCTCGATATCCCAGTATGATTGGACCGTATCCGCACAGGAAATCGATGAATTCATTCCCATCCACATCGATAAGACGGCAACCTTTGCCGGAGTCAAAAAAGATTGGGTATTCACCCTCTATGAAGTCGGTGGGCTTCCTGGCCCCTAAAACCCCTCCGGGGACGAGTCCTTTGGCTTCTTCGAAAAGTTTTTTGCTCTTGGCAATATTGAGTTTTGGTGCCTCTTTCATAAAATGTCTCCTATCCGCTATTCAACTTTTAACATTGAGGAGATCGTTTCTGTCTGGTGTATTCGGGCTCCCCTCTTTAGAAACTCAGCAAGAAATTTGGCAGGGTCCACGCAGCCTTCCGGCGCGACCACTCCTTTAGCTGTAACGTGACCAGCGTTCATCATCAAGGCTGCAATTGCAGCTGGCAATCCCGTACCAGGGGCCATCCTGCCGACCATATCTGCAGTGTAAGTAACTTGGTTGCCTTCTCGAGTGCCCTTGACAATGACCTTGAGACCAGATGCCTGAGGTCCTCTATCTCGACCTTCGGGAATATACTCCCACAGCTTCAAAGTGAGGTCGTAAGGGACGACCCTTGTACCTTTGATTTCTACCGGCTGTTTGCTGAGAAAACCCGTGTCCCGTTGCTCTTTGATTAGCTCGTCAACCCACAGGGGGATGAGTGCCCCTTTTATAATTACGTTTTTCACGCCTTTTATATAACGCGGTATGGTGAGCGGCTGAGGATGTCCTACATAACGTACGTGACATTCGCCTAGCGGTTCCAAGAATTGCACAGGAGTGACACCGGTTCCGCCCTCTATGAGAACCAACTCACCATTCAGATATTGTGGTATTTTGCCCAAGGTCATGTGAAGACTATGATCCCAAGCGGCTCCAGCAAGTTCGGCAATACTCACCACCCAATAGAGGTGTATTTCATCGACAGTGGTGAGACGGTCTGCATACCATTTAACGAGGACATTGTTAGTGCCTGGATCTGACCCCATGCCTGTAAGCACTGTAATTCCCACTTCCCTAGCCAAGGCGTCTATTTCGGAGTTAAACAATATTTCTGTGCCCTCATAGTCGTCGCAGATATCGATGTAGTTTACTTTGGCTTCCACTGCTGCCTTGGCTACAGGTACAGCTGTCTTATAGAAAGGCCCTGCACAGTTGATTACCACATCTTTACCCTTGAAAGCCTCTACCATACCTTGGTGGTGGTTGACGTCCATTTCTATGAGCTTTATTTTGTCGCTATCACGCAGTTTTGGGGCTAATCTCTCTGGATTCGGATATAGATCTCCTAATACGACCTCTTCAACCTGCGGTTGCTTTATGAGATCACGGGCAACGCCTTGTCCCATGCTACCAGCTCCACCTAACACTAATACACGCACTTTCCATCCTCCTAATTTTAATAACTACTCGCTTTGGCTGAACGCCAACTGACTGCTTGTCAATCGTGCAAAGTTTATCAAAACCTTGTCTGCCATAAGGCCAATATCACGTGGTTTGGAGAATCAGATGATACTTGCAGCTAATCCACCGTAAAACGCTTGACCACTCTTTTGCGTACCTCATCTATTGGCCCTATGTCAACCTTGGAGACATAGTCGGGAACTCTACGTTTCTACTCATTTAACAAATCTTTACAAGTATATTTTTGATTCGCCGGCAATTAAGTGTAAATACCATTCCTGTATTTGTTAATAAATAGCCTTAAACGACAAAGAACGGGCTGCATGAATCCGTGGGAGGGCAGGTCTAACTTGGGACGGTTGAAAGGCCTTCACCTATCATTATGTAATTCTATATTATTTTCTTGCCTACTGATTGAAGAGAGGCAATGCGACCGATAAGAAAACTTCTAAGGATTCCAGCAAGCTCCACGGGGTCAACAGTAATCGACGGTAATCAGAGGCACAGCAAGCCGTTGGGCTAAGTCTTGTATCATTCTTTTCCATGTGCGATCACGTTCTGAAGCCATCCTAATCTTGGGGCTGTCTAATACTACCATTGAGACCTCGTGGTGCCTTTTTGCGTAATTGAGAAGCTTCTGAAGTCAACCCTCAGTTAAGGGTGGCAGATCTATATGGGTTCATTTTTTTCTCGCGATTGATGAATAGATGGATTAGATGATTGTGCCATCTTGCTGGTCCCCAAGGGGTATTGGGCGATGGTCGTAAACAACAGTCCTCTATGTATGGACAAGCAGCGCAGAATAGATGAGCTTGAAGACGAGGTTAGGCGTCTTCGAGCGGCCTTGGGTAGAGAACAGCGCAAGACGGAGGACGGGTTTTTTGGTTCATCGACCCCGTCATCGAAGAAGCCTTTTAAGAAAACGACTGAAAAGAAGGAACAAAAGCCTAAGGGCGCGCGTCCAGGATACGAGGGACATGGTCGAAAGGGGCACGAAGAACGGAAGGCAGATCGTAAGGACGACATTGTTCCTGAATTCGAAACATGCCCTGAATGCGGCGAGTTGTTGTTGAAGAAGGGGATAGAACCAAGGAGCTTCTTGGATATTCCCTTGGCAAGACCGGAAAAGATTTCTTTCAATCTTCACAATAGATATTGTCCTGATTGTCGCAAGAGTTTTAAGCCACAACCTCCTGGAGTTTTGCCTCGGAGTCTTTTTGGGAATCGTCTTATTGCCAAGGCCATTACCATGCACTATCTCCACGGTGTTCCCATTGAAGGGGTTTGCGAGAGTCTGGGTATAGGAAGTGGGAGTCTTGCGGGGATATTTCAACGATGCGCTCGTTTGTTTGCAGATGTGCCCCAAAAGCTTGTTGAGGAATACCGAGAGGCTGCTGTAAAGCATACGGACGAGACTGGTTGGCGCACGAACGGTAAGAACGGGTGCGTATGGCTTTTTGCTACGAGTGAACTGAGCATCTTTCAATTTGGCAAGAATAGATCCGCTCTGGTTCCCTTGGCGGTTTTTGGCAAAGAGCCATTGGAGGGAAAGCTTGTTGTGGATCGGTATAACGGATACAACAAGGTTCCCTGTGCCATTCAATACTGTTATGCCCATCTTTTGAGGGACGTGGAGGACCTGGCAAAGGAGTTCCCCGATAATGCTCAAGTTTCCACGTTTACGGCTGTAGTCATTCCTTTGCTCAGTTCAGCTATTAAGCTAAGCAAACATCTGATAAATGATGGGGAATTTTACGCTTAGGCGGCTCATTTACGGTCTGAAATACAGGCTGCCATGGATCAACCGACTCCACATTTGGGTGTCCGGCGCATTCAAGACATTTTTCGAAATAACAAACACAGGCTATACCATTGGTCGGAAGACAGAAAGGTTCCTGCGGACAACAACTTGGCTGAACGTGATTTGAGACCTTCAGTAATTGCACGTAAAGTCAGTTTTAGCTCCGTGAGCGATGCCGGTGCTCAAACAAGAAGCACCCTGACGACTGTGGTTACGACACAGAAAAAGCGGCGTTTATACCCGGGACAACATGTGACGATCACACAGGGCCTGTTGGCACGCGATCCAACACAGGACGCCTATCCCGTTCTTTTTCCGATACCCGACCAAGAAAAGGCCTCAGATGTGTCACCTCTGCAAAAGAGCTACATCTCTGATCCTTGAACATAAAGATCAGTTCATATCCCCAGCTGACTTAAACGCAATTAAATGACGGCTTACTGCTGTCAGGCCAACGAATGAAACAATTACAAGTAGTAACCCTCCAAAGGCATCGCATTCAAGCCAATCTTGGACAGCTACCACCTTGGGATTGCTGTTTAGTTTAAGAGCAACGAGAACAGTAGTTATAAAAACAAGTAAAGTGGAAAAGATTGTTAGGGCGGCTGTTAAATGTCTATTCTTGGTCGGGACCAGCGACAAAATAGCCGTTAATATGGGTAGCCCTAGAATGAATAAGAGTTCCATTCGATGTTACTCCTCCCTCAGTGCGACCAGGTCTCCCACCGTAGTGGTCCCAACTCCATCATGGACTTTCATCACAAGGCCCCCCATTACCCTTGTAATGATTAGCACATCAAAAGCCCCTGATAACTCGGAAATAAGAGGAAGATGAGGTGCTATAGCAATTCCTGCAAAAAAAGCCCCGTTTTCCATTGATAGGATGGCAATCACCTGTGGGACCGCCTCCCGTCTAACCGTGATCGCGTAAGCTCCTAGCAACAACCCAGCCATGCCAATAGGCAAATTCATTGATGCCTGATCGCTAGGCACTATTTGAAGAATACGAACCGAAATGAAGTAGGCAAAAACTACATGGGCGAGTGCGATCAAGAACGAAGAGGGGATGTTCAAGACCTGCGATATTTCTCTGCGCGCCCGAAGCTCTTCTCCCAATGTCCTTAACAGGAGCCATGGTATCAAAATAATTTTTACACCAACCGTTATAGCCCCCGCGATCACAAGGGACGTCGAAGAATTCTGATACCCGAAGATGAAAGCAGAGAACGCCAGAAAAGCCGCCTGGATAACAAAGATCCTTAAACATGCCAGCACTTGCCGCGTTGCTATGAGACCAAATGCAGTCAAAAGAAATAGCCCGGCAAAAAGGGCACTTAACTCGTTCAAGATAAGACCGTCTGTAACTGAATCAAGCATGGTTACCTCTTAAGATTGCAGTAGTCGGGTCAACACTGCAGCGACCGCGGACACGAAAGCCGCCCCCAGAAACTCAGGGATTCTAAAAAGCCTTAGCTTGGCAAGCGATGATTCAATGAAAACAAGAAGAACTATAAAAACGAGCATTTTGAACAGCACGAGAGGCACTGCTATTAGTACTTCTATAATGTTAGTGCCCTGTGCTAATCCCCAGGGGCTGACCAGAACGTTGAGGAATATGCAAAATAGCACGAATACATTCATGCACCCTCCCCATTTCATATAAGCGGCCCCTCTACCAGAATATTCCAACCCCTTAGACTCATCCACCATTGCCAGCTCGAAATGCCCAGATGGACTATCTACTGGTATGCTTCCAGTTTCCGCTATGATTAGCATCACGAAGGAAATCATAACTAGTATGTGAGCAGGTTCAAAAAAATTGGCGATTGGAGTTACCCAATGCTTTTGGACAATATAGGGTATGGTTGAACCAGCGACGAAAGAGACAGTAAAAAAACGATCATAAAAACCGGTTCAGAGAGGAACCCTACCATCCTTGTCCGACTAGCTCCCATATGACCGTAGGGATTTGCGGCATCGATCGCGGCCAGAGTGGCAAAGAATCCACCGAGCGCTAAAATAAAGCCCCACCAACCATGTCAGCCATAAAGGCAAAAAACAAAGGATAACACGTTAGAACTGGGATTAGGAGTGCTACGAAAATAGGCATAACGAACAGTACGTAGTGCGTAATCCTAAAAATCCAGGACTCATACTCGGAAACGACCTCATCTTTTTGGAAAAGTTTCCAAATATCAAAATAGGGCTGCAAAATGCTAGATCCTTTTTTTGCATTGAACTCTCTCCTTCAAGCGGTTGAGCATCCCTTTGATGAGAGGCGCAAAAGCCATCACCACGACCACCTGCAAAACATTGAAAAGGATTTTCTGTGTCAATAATCTTTTCTCTCCCACTTGGCATCCAGGATGAATCACCCCTAGAAAACCCCGCTGGCTCTGAATGAAAATAAAAAAACCACCTTACTTTTCACAGCAGGGTGGTGCAGGAGAAAAAGCAAGACTCCTACCTGCGTGGTAGGAGTCATAAGCTCAAAGTATTTATTATGGAGCGGTTGAGGCAGACCCATTGCCTATACCCTGTAGCTTATAATATGGGTGTCAGTGGGTGTCAAGTAGTCTGAGAACTATCTGATCTAATCGCATCTTTGCTTTGTTTGACTGTGAAAGGTCCATTGTGATAACTGAGGCTACTGGCGACCCGAACCGCCTTGCAATGCTACGAATGCCAAACTATCTTACGCTCTTACTCTAAGAAATCTGGGGAAATGCCAACCGCAATGGCAAAGAAGGCAGCGTCAAAAAGAAAAAATATTTACTCGAATGGGTCGAGAGAGCCAATGGTAAGGGCCTTCGTGGCCCTCGAGCTTCCGGACGAAGTAAAGACTTTTTTATACACCATAATCAAAGACTTGAGGACTGCAATTAAAGAGGCTAGGTGGGTGAACACTCAAGCAATGCACCTGACACTCAAATTTTTAGGAGATGTCCCATTGCCCACGATCCCCACCGTGGTTACAGCTCTTGAAAAACCGTTGACAATTCGGGGCCCCATACAGTTACGACTCAGCGGCCTTGGATGCTTCCCCAATATCAAGCGACCACGAGTCCTATGGATCGGCGTTACAGACACACAATCGATTCTCCGACCGCTTGTGGAGGAGATAGAAAATGCTTTGCTACCGCTGGGATTCCCGAGGGAGTCGAGAAGCTTCAAGCCTCATCTTACTTTGGCCAGAGTAAGAAGTAGTGACAGCGATGCATCTGGCATGAAGTCGCTTGTAGAGCATCAAGACCTGGCAGGTAAGCTCTTTACAGTTGAGAATGCGGTATTGTACGAGAGTATATTGAAGCCAGAAGGGGCACAATATCGACCCATAAAAAAATTTTGTTTTCTAGCCCCTTAATAATGGAGGACAAGATAAATTCAATTCCCCAAGGGTGATATATTGACATCATACGATTAAAACTGTTTAAAGTATAAAGGCTTAAAAAATTTATGAGCATGTTCCGGATGTTTCATATAGGTGTTTTAGTCTTCGTGATATGTTTATGCTGGTCTTTAAATATTCGGGGCGACATATCTGAACAGCGCTTATGGGATTCAAGACAGGGTAGGGGGGTGGAAAGCGATGCTTCTGCGACGTCTCGAACCGCGTCAGTACCCGATTACGTGGTATCAAAGGATAAACCAGAACTAGCAGATGATCCATGCCTGCCGCCACTTTACAAGGATTGGCAAGAATTCAGCATCTTCAGCAGGGAACTGTCAAATAAGTCTCCCTCGAGGCTGCGAATCGTCATCGATAGGACCATGTTTGAGCTAGTGCTTGAAGAGTTAGGACATGGAGACGAAACACCGGAGATTGTTTACAAGACCGAAGTAGCACTGGGAGATTTGAGGTCCCCCACGCCAGAAGGTTCCTTTATCATTAATCACATCTACTGTTATGCCGACGTCATGTTCTTCACTGCGTCTCAAGAAAAAGTTGCCAATCTATACAACGGTTTCTTCGCGCCGTTACTCCGGTGCGATGCCATTGGGAAATGTCAGCGGTATAAGGATCTGGGCATACACGGTTTTTGTCCCGAGGCCCGGCCCAATCCAACAATTAGGCCCGAGACTTTTGGCGCGGTCTCAGCAGGCTGTATCAGACTCCCAGACCCCTGCACCTTCAAAAAGCATCTTATCATGAGGTCCAGCCTGGGACCACGAAGAATCAATGAACGGGGTTCCTATCACTGGCTCAAAAAACCGGTCGAGGTGCTGATTGTTAACGGTTATCTAACACATCAAAATCCCCAGCCGCTCTTAGACGTGTTCGTCGAGGGCCTGGAAATTATTGGAAGTGGTTTTGATCAGCTATTCAGAAGATTTGCGAAATAGTTTTTGAAGCCATTTCAAACACCCCGGCTTCCTGGATAGAGACAAAATACTACCGGTCTATGTAACAGAGCGTTTTTCGGTGAGATTTGATCGAGGTTTGGGCAGCGATGTCACCCATCAATCGCTGCCCGTTTAGGATATGATTGTAGTAGCGAGCCTTATAAAGAGGCCCTATGATTCAAATGACCTCTAGTCCCCGGATGGGGGGGTTATGGGGGAGGGAGGGTGTCCATCCCGGGTAGAGGTCTCACATGGGAACCTTCGGCTTTCGTCGAATGTGTTCTCACGTTTTTGGACTATAGTTTAGAGGCCTCGGAAAGTCAAGAAAATACTTTAATAAATGCATCTAAGTATGCACCATCATTTATATAAATATTATGTTACTTAACTGTATATCCATCGCTAAATCGCCCCCCAACTCAAAGAAAACGCTGCCCATTCTATATTCTTCTTCTTGGCTATCACCCCTTTAAGTAATTTGCTCACGAAGAGATCGTCCAGCTTTTCTTGAAATTAGAGTGAATTGCGTTTTCGGTTTCCTAGATCATGCACCTGAACGCCATGGGAGAGAGTCGCATCGGACGCAATAGTCCCCTTTGTACCGTTTTACCAGGATAGAAATTCTTTCAGCGAGAAGGCTACTGTCACGATGCTCAGTCCAGAAAGCAGCGCGACGAAAATCCACGATACCACATTCATGCCAACGCCATTAACGTGATTAATCATAATCGATCTGTCGTTTATCAATATGACCATGAATATGAGTATTATGGGGAGCACTATTCCGTTAATAACTTGTGATACGAACATTATGGAAACCAGTGGCAGATGAGGGGCAAGGATTAGCAGGCCAGAAAAGAAAATGATAAAGCAATACAGACCATAGAACTGAGGAGCTTCGGAAAATTTTTTGTCGAGGCTTGATTCCCATCCAAAAGCCTCGCAGACAGTATAAGAGGTCGAGATAGGAAGTATGGCTGCTGAAAACATGGAGGCATTGAACAGTCCGAACGCAAACAGCCAGGTACAGTACTTGCCAGCCAGAGGTTCAAGGGCTAGAGCTGCATCCGCGGCTTCCTCAATCTTAACGCCCGCTTTGTATAGAGTGGCAGCACATGCAAGTATTATGAAGAAGGCTACAATACTCACCATGACGGATCCTACAACCACATCTATGCGCGCAGCGTGAAGATCTTTCTCTTGTAAGCCTTTGTCAACGATGGATGCCTGAAGATAAAACTGCATCCAGGGTGCTATTGTAGTTCCTACCAAACCGGCCAACATAACCATAAAGGGCGGATCCCATTTGATAGAGGGGGTAGTGACAGATTCTACCACTTCGACCCAATCCGGCTGTACGAGGAATCCGACTATGATGTAAGACACGTAAAAGACGCAGGCGCTAAGAAAGATTTTTTCTATGAAGCTATATGTTCCCTTTACGGCGAGCCATAATAGGAAGATCATGCTGAGGGGCACTGATATGTATCTTGATATTCCGAACAATTCTAACGAAGCAGCAATTCCTGCAAACTCTGAAAGGGTATTGCCCAGGTTAGTTACGACGAGGAGTATCATTGTGTAAAAGGTGACCTTTATGCCAAATCTTTCGCGAATTAAGTCTGAAAGACCTTTTCCTGAAACTACTCCCATCCTGGCCCCCATCTCCTGAATAACTATGAGAATGATTGTTATGGGAATGAGAGTCCAGAGCATAGTGAGTCCATATTGAGCGCCTGCCAGAGAATAAGTAGTTATTCCGCCAGCGTCGTTGTCCACGTTGGAGGTGATGATGCCAGGCCCCATGAGGATAATCATTGCCCAGAAGGCAGTTAGTTTTCGCCTTAATAAGCCTTTTAGCGCTCCCCCACTAGCGGATTCTTCAGATTGTGGAGCGGACAACCTTCTCCTCCTCGGTTTTACTTCCCCAGATGGGGTGCAAGAATATCTAATAAAGCCTTGAATCTCACAACCCCTTGAATACGGTTTTCCTCGTCAACCACAGGGATTCCTCTAAATCCGTACTTGGAAAAACATTTTGCGAGTTCTTTTGCAGAATCATTTACTCGAGCAGTTATGACTCGTGTTGTCATTATCTGACTTAGGGGTGTAAAGATTTCGTTTGACAATAGATCTCTTAAACTAACAACCCCCAAGAGCTGTGAGTCCTTATCGACTAGATAGACATAGTAAATGACGTCCATCTCATTGGCGTTTTTACGGATGTAGTTAAGTGCATCCACAATGGTCTGATCTGGGCTTAGCGCCATAAACTGGGTGGTCATAAGTCCACCTGCTTCATCTTCTTCATGCTCGAGAAGTTCTTTGACTTTGCTGCTATATTCAGGCTCTAGTTCTCTAAAGATGCCGTAGGCAGTATCTTTAGGAAGATCAGCTATAAGGTCCGCAGCTTCATCTGGGGACATTTCCTCTATAATGTCGGCGGCTTTGTCAGGCTCGAGGCCCCTTATGATGGCGACTTGGACTTTGGGGTCCATTTCCTCGAGTGCTTCGGCTAGGACTTCCTGGTTAAGGGAGTCTACTATAGCTGCTCGTTCCCGAACGTCCATATCTTCAATTATGTCTGCCAGGTCTGCGGGGTGAAGGTCCTGTAGCCTGCTTTGGGGTATCTGGAGCTTTAGGCGATCGAAGTCAGCCAGTGGCTCGACGAACTGCCATGGGATAAACCTGTTTTTCAGATCGTGGTCAAAAAACCATTTTGAAAATCTCACAGCGGCATCTTCAAACCCGAGGCGCCTAAGAATTCCGCGCAACCCAACATCCACTGCGTCAAGGCGTAGGGAGCCATTTGACTTGACGAAATGCAAATCATTGACTCGCACTACCTTGGCTCCATCAACATCGACGACCTGCTTATCTAGGAGTAGATTCTTGAGGAGCACACGGGAAGAGGTTAGAGTAGCCTCACTAAAAGGTATGATATTCGCGGTGTTACGGATCACAATTTGTCTCTGGTAAACGCCATCTACATCTGCCCACGGCACAATGAGGCGTCGTTTGCGCCATCTACGCCGAATGATCAAGGCTATTACATGAGGTTCCGCTTGCTCCAATAGCACCAAGAGGTCCGAACTGACGCCCAACAGTGCCCCATCTTGACCTGAGGTGACTTTCCTATCCAAGAGTTCACTTAGATAGAAATGCTCTCTCTGTTCGACTCCAGTCATGGTCATCTGCTGCGGTTTGGAAGACATTTGTTTCCTTAGTCACCTGAGGTGAAGGTGTAAGACTCTTTCAAATCCCCCTCAAGATGGCGTTGCTTTTTTGGGCTACGCCAAGTAATTATACACGTAAAAAATTCCTTATCAAAGGATAACTATTGCATAATAGTTAAAGCAACAGGATGACGGAGACAGTGTAGCATGCGCGTACGAAAACAGCTCGAAGTGATGCTGGCCGATGCTCCGGGCGAATTGGCGAAGTTAACAGCGAATCTCGCTGAGGAGCACATCAACATTGAAGCCATGAGCATACAAGACGCCAACGAGTACCTTTTGGCACTTTACGAGGTCAGGGCAAAGACCGGACGTAGAGTGGCGCCTCGTGATTACTATGAAGCCATTCTTAAGGAGTCAGCGAGGTACTCGATGATACGGCTCATCACAGACAATCCAACGAAGGCAGTGGAAGTTCTGACTAGAAAGGGATATCAGGTGAAAGTACAAGACGTCATAGGCCTTGTGTTGGACAACCGTCCAGGTATCCTGCATAGGGTTTCCCGGATATTGGGAGATGCGGGTATAAACATCTCTTATACATATGGATCTGGTTTCGCAGATAGTGACTCGGCTTTGTTTATATTCAAGGTCTCGGATATGGAAAAGGCTCTGGAAGTGTTGCCAGATCCCCTGGTGTAATTAGAGAATGGAAGGCGGTAATGAAACTAAAGTTGATTCAAACTGGACCTCGCTGTGTAACAGTAATGTCGGATAAATGGAGTTTTCTCGTCGATCTAAAGGAAGAGTTTGGCGGGAGGAACCAAGGGCCAAATCCATCAGAATTAGTTGCAGCTGCGGTAGCCTCGTGCGAGATGCTCACAGGGATTTATTGGGCCTCAAGGCGCCATGGCGTTGAACTCGAGAATCTAGAAGCCGAAGTCGAATGGGAATACGGTGAAAAACCTGACCGGATAACGCGCTTTGACGTTAAAATAAGCAATGTGAAGGATCAGCTCGGCGAGAAGACGCGTGGTTTTGCTGCCATGGCAAAGGCTTGTACAGTTTCAAAGACATTTGCAATGCCTCCGGTTTTGACACTCGATGTTGACTGAAGGTAGTTTTATAGTGAGGGCTAAAGAGCGTCGATATCGCATGGCCGCGTTCAACGTCCGATAAGATATATTATGTTAACTGGGACTCTGTGCCCTAAAAAAAGTCCGTTAAGGCCGTTACGGCTCAAGCAATTGAATTACCTAGATAAAGTACAGCTTATCCGAAATAGTAGGTAAAATGTCTATCCCGGTTACGTCAGTGCCAAATCTCTCAGTTGCTGTTATTGCCAAAAATGAAGCGGACCGAATTGAAACGCTTCTTGATTCCGTGACAATAGCCGACGAAGTTGTCGTGGTAGATTCCGGGAGTACCGACGGTACTATTCAACTATGCGAAAAGCGAGGAGCTCGGGTGGTTTGCGTTGACTGGCGGGGATATGCTCGCCAAAAACAAATGGCCATGGAATTGACTCGAGGGGAATGGATTTTGAACCTCGATGCTGACGAGGCTTTATCACCCGAACTAGCCCAGGAAATAGTAAAATCAATCGCTCGGGTAGATGCGTCAGTCAACGGTTTTTCAATGCCAAGATTGAGCCGCTATCTAAATAGGTGGATTTGGCACGGGGGTTGGTACCCCGATACAAAAGTCAGGCTTGTGAGAAGGGGCTGCGCTCGCTGGGTCGGTGACGGCTTGCATGAAAAGTTGGAGGTGTTTGGAAAAGTTGAACAACTACGAAATCCTCTTTTGCATTATGTGTACAGGGACATCAGCGATCAATTGAAGACCATTGACCGTTTTTCGTCAGTTTACGCCGAGACATCTAAACAGCCTGTTTCGGGATCCTCTGTCTGGCTCGGAGTAGTGCACTCCTTTGCTAAATTCTTTGAGTGCGCCTTTTGGAAGCTTGGGATCTTGGATGGGATCCCCGGGCTGATTATTGCCGTCAATAGTGCATTTTATGTCTTTCTAAAGCACGCCAAGTCATGGGAGCAAACTTATGCCAGGCAGGCTTCACATGACAACGAACCAAATACATATTCAAGCTAGAGCACAAACGTTGAGCTTTACATACATATTGAGTTGGGCTTGAAATATGAAGATTGCGTTGGCACTGGAAAACTTCGATGCCCATGGAGGGGGAGTAGAATCTTATGCAGTAGGACTCGCGAGAAGGCTTGTCGAGAAAGGTTGGGAAGTTCATCTCTTCGGCCATTCGTGGCATAATGAACCTCCTCAGGCGATCTTTCATCTAATCACCCCCCTACCCCGTTTTGTGCCGCCGTCTCTGCGGATTCTTCATTTCGCTCTGCGCCACAAAAGCATGATAGAATCGGCCAATTACGATGTAATTCTTGGATTTGGAAATACACTTGTAATGAATGTCTATCAAAGTCATGGTGGAGTTCACCGCTTCAGCACCATGAGAAAAATAGAAGCTATACGAAATCCAATTCTAAGGTTCGCGAAGCGCTTTCTTGCCGTGATCAGCCCTAAGTATCACGTGCGGGCATGGATTGAGGGTGCACCTTTCCGTACCAAGAAACGGCCCATTATCATAGCGATATCGGAAATGGTCAAAAAGGATCTGTGCTGTTATTTTGGTGTAAGGGAGGACGAGATAAGGCTCATTTACAACGGTGCAGATCATTCCAAGATTCAAGAAGTCCAGGAACAGAAGATCGTAGAGCAGAAGAATAGGCTAGGTTTAAATGACGCAGTCGTATTTCTCTTCATGGCGTACGATCTACGAAAAAAGGGGGCAAGTTATCTACTCCAGGCGGTGGCAAAATTGGCGAAATGCTCGCACGCTCAGAGTTTCGTAGTTCTTGTCGTTGGGGGACCACCATCTTCAACAATGCGTTTTTTCGTGAAAAAACATGGCTTGAAAAAACAGATAAAGTTTTTGGGGCCAACGCGCGAACCTCAGCTTTATTTTAGGATGTGCGACGTGTTAGTCTTGCCGACTTTTTATGACGCATGTTCACTAGTTGTATTCGAGGCTCTGGCAGCTGGAATGCCTGTAATTACAACTAGATTTAACGGGGCTTCGGGAGTCATCAAGGAAGGCGTTACCGGGATAGTTCTAGAATCGCCTTCAGATACCAATGCGCTGGCTATGGCCATGCAGAAATTTATGGACAGGGACTTCTTATTGACAGCAAAACAAGCCGCGCAGGCTGACTCAGTATTCTACCAGTTAGACGACAATTACAGGCAAATGATTGGCATCTTTAATGCCGTTGCAAGCAAAGAAATCAAGACCTGACATTCGGCAAATCCTCGTCCCTGTTAGATTCATCGTTAGTGCTTTTTGGGCTGAGGTAATAATCAACCAAAGCGCTGACGAGACCCTCAATTGTGTACTGTTTGGCTTCCACTGTCACGTCGAGTCCGAGGTTTCTGGCAGTCTCAGTAGTTACCGGGCCAATGGATGCTATCGCTACATCCTTCAATAAGTTTCCGATGCCTCGTGAGCCGAGAATGTTCACGAAATGGGACACTGTCGAGGACGACGTAAAGGTCACGGCATGGATAGTTTTATTGTTAAACATTTCGAGGATGGATGCCACATCGACATTGGCTGGCTTCTCCGTTTTATATACAGGAACCACATCGACGAAAGCACCTGCTTCGGTTAACGAGTTTGGTAGTATATCTCTAGCTTCCTGGGCCCTTGGAATTAGTATTCTGCAGCCGTGAATCGACACTTTTCGGAAGGTTTCAATTAAGCCCTCTGCCACGAATGATTCAGGAGTTATGTCCACTCTGATTGCTCGTTGTGCTAACGCCGAGGCAGTAGCCGGCCCAATAGCCGCTATTTTGGGTCCCTTCATTTCTCTAATATCATTGGTAAGTTGAATGAATCTTCTTATAAAACGCTCAACTGCGTTGACAGATGTGAAAATCATCCAATGGTATTTATCTATGGTTTTGATAGCATGATCCAGGGCGCCGAAATCGTCAGGGTCCTCTATAGTAATAGTAGGAAACAGAATTGGTTGCCCCCCGAGCATTCTTATTTTATCAGTGAGTTTGAAAGATTGCTCTCTTGTCCTGGTGACGACGATATTTTTACCGAACAAAGGTTTGGTTTCGAACCAAGCCAGCTTTCTCGACAAAGTGGCCACGCCACCGACCACAACTACGGCGGGGGCTTTTATTCCTTTTTCTTCTGCAATGTCAGCCAGATCAGACAATGTAGTGACGACGGACTTTTGCCTAGGCGTAGTCCCCCATTGAACTATTGCCGCTGGTGTATCGGCTCTCATCCCATGGTCTGTTAGATTCTTGCATATCTCTGAAAGGTTTTTCATGGCCATCAGGAATACCAGGGTACCGGGGCATTTAGCCAAAATATCCCAATTTATCGAGGACGTTTCTTTATCGGGGGCTTCATGTCCGGTGATAAAGGTCACCATGGAAGCGTGTTCCCTGTGAGTAACCGGTATGCCCGCATAAGCCGGTGCGCCTATTCCCGAGGTAACCCCTGGTATAACTTCAAACGGAATACCTGCCGAAACAAGCTCTTCGGCCTCCTCCCCTCCCCTGCCAAAAAGGAAGGGATCTCCTCCTTTGAGGCGAACCACGGTCTTACCTTCCAGGGATTTTTCTATGAGCAATGCGTTTATATCTTTCTGTTTAAGGGTGTGATTGCTTCCGATCTTTCCGACGTATATTAGCTGTGCATCAGGTCGTGCCAACGCTGTCAATTCCTGACCGGCCAGATAATCATAAACAATGACATCCGCTGTCTTGATTTTTTCCAGGGCCTTTACTGTTATCAGGTCTGGGTCTCCCGGCCCTGCCCCCGCCAGATACACCAATCCAGGAGAAACAGTTTTCTTAAAAATGTCTTTTCCCATGCGTTACCCCATTTGGCACATCATTCCTGCACCACCTCATTGGACAAATATTGAATCAAACCTATTGACTAGATTTTGTACCAGTACATTGGGAAATCTCCACCAAGGCTAACAACGTTCTGTTCAGGACGTTATTCCACCTGACCCGGGCTCCATTCCCTACCCAAGACCTCTTCGAGAATGGCAGAAGCCCCCTGGGAAAGTAGCCTGTCTGCCAAAAGAGCCCCTTCCCTTTCACTTATAGAGTTTCCTAAAAACTCATCTTGCACTCTAGGATATCCATTGGGATGTATAACCGCAGCTAGACAACGAAAACCGCCGTCCTTAGCAATACAGTGGGCAGCCATGGGCACCTGACAACCACCGCCCATTCTGCGAAGGAAGGCTCTCTCCACCTCAACGCATATCTCTGTCACGCTGTCATTTAAGACCGCTATTATTTTCCTAAGCTCAATGTCATCCTCTCTTGTCTCTATTGCAAGGACACCTTGACCAATTGCTGGTATAAAAACGTTTGGATCGAGATAAGAGGTTATCCTCTGAGAATAGCCCATCCTTAAGAGCCCTGCTGCTGCCAATACTACGCCCGCTAGGTTTTCTGATTCCATTTTTTTTAGTCTTGTATCCAGATTACCCCTTATAGATACGATATTAAGCTCGGGATATCTGTTGAGAATGAAAGCCCTTCGTCTCAGACTGGATGTTCCGATTCTAGCCCCTGGACTTAGGTCGTCGAGACGAAAACCCTCTTGGGACAAAAAAACGTCACGAGGGTCCTCTCGTTTAAGAAATGCCGCTATACACAGCCCCTTCGGCAGCTCTGTAGGGAGGTCTTTTAGAGAGTGAACCGCCAGATTTACGTGGCTGTCCAGAAGGCTGTCTTCGATTTCTTTCGTGAAAAGTCCTTTGCCACCAATGTGGGCCAATGGGGCGTCTAGGATTCGATCGCCTTTGGTCTTTATGATTACTAGTTCGCAATGGATTTCGGGGTTTGCTTTTTGAATGGCAGAAGCCACATACTGTGCTTGCCAAATGGCAAGGGAGCTTCCGCGAGTGCCTATTCTAAGTCTCATCTTGATGGTTCTTTCGTTTACTATATCTTTCTTCGGTGAGGGTATCGACCTCACTATCCAGAGCAAAGAGCTTTTGTACTACATCAAGATACAGACTTTGTTTTGGGCCCGATTTCGTTTTCTTCAGAAAAGAGACAGGGTAATGGGCTATTTTATTGACTATGGCTCTAGTTATTATCTCTACGGCCTCCCTTTGGTCTGGCGTAAGGTTGGCTAGTTTTCCGTTGGAACGTGCCAACTCTGAGAGTCTTATTTCTTCAAGCTTTTGCCTGACAGCTACTAGGATAGGTGTGCTAGTCAACGACAAAATCCATTCCATGAATTTAGTAGTTTCCTCCTCTACTATTTTTTCAGCTCTAATGGCTTCCTGCCGTCTCTCAGTGAGATTTTCCGCTGCTATTGCTTGCAAGTCATCGATATTATATAGGTACACGCCGTCAAGGTCATTCACTGCGGGTTCCACGTCTCGTGGAATGGCGATGTCAATGAGAAACAGGGGCCTGTAACGTCTTTTTTTCATGATCTTTTCCACCTGATCTTTCTTGATCAAATTTTCACAGCTACCGGTTGACGTTATGACCACATCAGCTTCCAATAAGTAATTGGCCATGGAGTCGAGGGTATCGGCTCTACCATTTAGACGGTTCGCTAAGACGCAGGCATTTTCTAAGGTTCTGTTTAGGATAGTTGGTGGGTTGGCTACATGACTTGCCAAATGACGAGCTGCGAGTTCTGCCATTTCGCCGGCTCCCAAAAGTACAACACTGGCGCTACTAAGATCACCTAGGATTTTTTTTGCGAGCTCCACGGCCACATAAGCCACTGACACAGCCGCAAGCGCTACCCCTGTTTCGTTTCGGACGCGTTTGGCCGTAAAAAACGCTTTGTGCATAAGACGATTTAGAATTGGTCCTGTGGCGCTGACATAGGTTGCCCTCCTGTAGCTGTCCTTAACTTGTCCTAATATCTGCGGTTCACCTAATACCATCGAGTCGAGGCTCGATGCCACCCGAAATACGTGATGAACTGCTTCTCGTCCTTTTTTTAGGTACAAGAAATTGGCAAATGATCCAACCGCCACACCGTGGACCTTTGAAATAAGCTTGATTGCCTCATCCATGGCGTGATGATATTCTTCAGCGACGAGCAAAACCTCCGAGCGATTGCAAGTAGAAATTACGATGGCCTCAGTAACCCCTTTTATGGAAAGAAACTTTTTCGTGGTAGCCCCACTCTCATTGCCGGGGAAAGTTATCTGTTCACGAATGGCCACTGGAGCCGTACAATGGTTCAATCCCACCAGGACAATTTCTTGCTTCATGTTTGTGATACACCCCCCTGTGGTCTTGTTATGGCATGATGACCACCAAGCAATGTGCTTGCGCCCACAAAAGTGAACATGACCAAGAAAAATCCTATAATGGCCAGCAAAGCTGCTCTTTTGCCCCGCCATCCCAGTACGATTCTTTGGTGAATCATGGCGGCGTACGTAAACCAGGTAATAAGGCTCCAAGTCTCCTTGGGATCCCAGCTCCAATACTGACCCCAGGCGGAACTGGCCCATAGAGCGCCAGAAATAATGCCAATAGTTAAAAGGCAGAAGCCTAATGGCAAGCCGTGTCTGTTCATCTTGTCCAAGGTTTCGAGAGAAGGGAGTAGCCTGTGCAATCTCCCTATGCGTTTCTTCTTAATGAGCCATTCCTGAAATATATATAGTACACCACCTACTGCCATAAGCGCAAAGACTGCATTTCCGGCAAGAGCGAAAATGACATGCAAGGGGAGCCACCAGCTGTGAAGTATCGGGACTACGGGGCCTTTGGCTTGGTACGAAAATGCCGCCCCAATGAGCATTACTCCAGCCGCCAGGGGTGCAGCCACAGATCCCAAGACCGGCACCGATAACCTTCGCTCTAACAGAAGAAATAGCCCCATTATGAGCATTGCCAAGAATGACAGAGCGTCAAAATATGTACCCAAAGGGAAAAAGCCGTAAGCCACGGCTCGATGAATGAAGGACAGCACCTGTAGCCCTAAACCAATGAAACACACTGTCGAAGATGTAGAGGCGACCTTAGATGATGAATAAAAAAGAAATAAGATATACCCCCCCGATGCGGCTAGATAAAAGACCAGAGCTGCTCGAAAAAAGATTAGATCCATCTCATCCGCCCTCACCCAATGAGTTATCCGAGGTCTTCCCGAACGCGGATTCGGGATTCAAGTCAGAAGGTAGAATGGAGGCAAGTATTTCAAAAACCTGGTCCTTGTCTTTTGTCTTTAAGGCTTCAAGAAGACTTGAGTCCACTAAGGCTTCAAAAAGACGTTTATTCTCGTCTGAGGTCTTACCCTGTCGTATAATATCCTTGCGCAATTCCCCCAAAAGCCTTGTCATTTCTGCGTATTCGGGTCCGAAGCGCTTTTCGAGCTCTTCCCGAATTCTCTTAGCTAAAGCTGGTGACGCCCCCCCTGTGGACACTGCAATCAAGAGGTCACCCTGGTTAATAACAGCAGGCACAATAAAAGTACAGAGATCTGGCATATCTGCAATGTTACAGGGTATTTTTCTTGCAGTTGCAGCTTGATAAATTGCTACATTTACGTCTCGATTGTCTGTCGTTCCGAATACCATGATCGGATCAGTTATGTCATCCAAGAGGCTCTCGCAAAATTCTCGTTCTATCCAATCTATTTTCCCTGATTTTGACAGTTCCTTCATCTCCTCGTTTAAGAGAGGAGCAATGACTACCACCTTAGCACCACAAGCAAGCAGCCCCAGGGTCTTTCGCAGGGCTACGCGACCTCCACCCACAACCACGGATGTCCTATTCTGCACGTTTAGCATTATAGGATAAGGTCTCACCTCGACAGGCTCCTTTTAAAAGGTTTAGTTTGCGTCATCGCCACGAGCCACTCATAAGGCTAAATATTCTTGAGGCTTACGAAAGAAGCTTTGATAAAATTTGTAAGACGCAGACTCCTCATACGATATGGGAGATATAGTCTCGTGATCAAATGACATGATCTGCGCATTTGGACACGCTAATATTATAGGAGAAAGTGTTGCAATTATGTATTGCTTATTCCCATTGATTAAGTTTTTTTGTAATATTTTTACAAACTCAACTTGATTCTCCGGAGAAAGAGCCGCTTCAGGCTCGTCGAGTAAATATAGTCCGTCTAGCTGGAAGCAATAGGACTGGAAAAAAGCCAAGAAAGATTCTCCGTGTGACAAGGTATTAAGCGACTTCCCTCCGTAATATTTGTCTCTGCCTGGATCGTCGCAAATAACATCATCCAGTGAACTCGCAAAATTGAAAAAAGCTTCGGCCCGAAAATAGAATCCATAGGGACGCCACGATCCTATGCTCAGCGAAATATATTTCGCGAGGTGCGTCTCATAAGGATTTTGGTGCGAGGTGTGCGTTTTCGCACCACCCCAAGGTAAGAGTCCACATTTTCTCGCCAGGGCATCGAGGAGGACCGATTTGCCTGTCCCGTTGGCTCCTGTGAACATTGTGGCAGGCTTCAAAAACTCGATCACAGGAGTGGTATTTAGAATTTTCACGTTGAAAGGATATAAATCCTTTCGCGGAAATATATCAGAATGAATAGCAACAGATTTTATATACATTGGTGTGTCCGGTATGCTCGCGTTCTTTCGACTCATACAATGGTAAATCGCCACTGACAGAACCTATCTGCTGGATGTGGATCAGGTGGAGCATGTACACATTCCACGCGAATATTAGCATCAATGGCTTGGGCAAAAGATACGAACTCGGCGTTATGCATACCTTTACATGCGTATTCGCCAAGATTACGCTTTATTCTCGCCAATTGCGTAGGGCACTCTGGGACGGAAATGATTACTTGATCAGCGTCCATTTGAACGTCGTAACCCACTATTATAGACCAGGGAAAATATTTTATAGCCTGTACAAATGCTTCTAGTCCTTTTGCATTGATATCAAACCGTTTCAAAATGTCTTTTGCGGCCATACCCGCTACGCGCCCCCAGACACGTTCATTAAAATGATCAGCCTTGGCAGCCCCGAACTCTTCTTCCACAAAGACATACCAAAAAGCATCGACGACCCGGTAGTGCCATAGCAAGAAATCCAGGTATTTTCTGTGTTCTTCTGGAGTCATTCGGTCGAAGATCATGCCTCAATTGCCTCCTTCTTATCGGCCTGGTTCAAGGCGAGACCCTAGCTGACAGGTAACTGCAATTTAATGCTTCTGTGCATTATACGCTTACCAAGTAGCTGGAATTTCACTTTCGGACAAAATAGTACGCTTACACAGACAGTGCTTTTATTCCCCCGGCACGATGCTGAATACATGCACTTCCTGCTGAAAATTTTTGAAACTCATGAACCCCCGGTCGAACAGCGTCGTCTTGTTTCTTATCCTTCGGACTGTCTCTGGTCCTATAAGTATGTCTCCGTCTTTTGCAGCGGCGGCCAAGCGCGCTGCCAAATTAGTGACTGAACCAGACGCCGTGAAGGTGGTTCTTATCCCAGCTGCGCCTGAAAATTTGCTTACGCCGACCGCTGCCAACCCGGAATTTATGCCCATATTTACCACAACCGGGAAAAATAGGCCGCGAAGTTCTTCATTAATTTCCTTTGTTCGACGACGAATTTCCAGTGCTGCGCTTACGGCATTCAACGCGTTCCTCTCCTCGGGGCCTTGGAAAATGGCCATGAGGCCATCCCCTGCAGTCTCGTTTACATCACCCTCGTGGGTGCATATTATGTCAAGATAACTAGAGAAATATTTTTCTACGATAAAGCTTACCTTATCAGAAGTGAAGAACTCGCTTATCCTTGTGTAGTCTGCAAGGTCTAAAAAGAGGATCGAGACGTCTCGTTCCACTCTATCCAACTCGGGCGCATCCGGATTCTTTTCTATTATCCTCTGCACAGTTCCTGGAACAAAGGTCCGTATATGTCCGAGTATCCTTTCAAGAGTGAGCTTTTCCCGCGCCATCGCCGAGTATTTTTTCGCATTTAGGATGGCATTTGTCGCTAACTCCACGAGGTCCCTCAGCATAATCATGTCCGCATTTTTGAGAGGTGAGTCGTTGTGTGTTACCACATTTAGTACGGCTAGTGGGGTGTCTCCGTCATATATCGGCAAGGCAACCTCACAAACTTTTTCTGTGGACAAGTTGTTACTGATTTCCGATGCTGAATTCTCTTCAGGCCACGTGCACAGTGACACAGCAAGTGGTTTTTTGAGCGCCTCCTGCACAATTTGCTTGCCTCGTTTACATGAGTGACAGTTTATCTGCTCTCTTTTCATCGTACAGTGCAGTGGTCTTGTGTAATTTATTGCGTCGGGATCCACAAGGATGAGGCAGGCCTCCTCAGCATGTGGAACTGTGGTTTTCACCTCGTCCCTTATTATTTCGAGGATATCCGCTATATTGAGACATGACGTCATCTTCTTGGCAACGCGAAAAAGATTTTCGAATCTTTGTTCGTACAAGTTGCGGTCGCTGCTGGTTAGAATAACTGAAGACGTCATGGCAAATTACCCGGTCGTGACAAAAATGCCCGTTTACTTGAGTCGTCTGTAGCCATCATACTATGCTCGGGCGTGCACTTCCAGCCTTATTCTCTGTCCCAGTCCTAACAATGCCTATTGTGATCAACCTGTTCATCTGCTAAGTATGTCATAAAGTATTCCCTACTGATGAAAGGACTGAAGCATGTCTAGGACGGTCTTTGGCGTGATGGTATGGGCAACGCTTATTCTGACGGCCTTGCCTGGATATACCCAGCAAAAGTATAAACTCCCTGACATCCGGTCTTTAAAGCATATTACCACGTCACAGTCAGATCATGCCAGCGATATACCTGGCAAAGAAACGACTATGGACTTCTATTCAGCTACAAATGGACAAATTATCACGATCTACTCATATCGTAATAGACCTGTCGCTTTTAGCACTCACTCGAACACCGATGTTCAAAACACATATCGATTATTCATGGACTTGACGGGTGAGGGCTTGTTTCAGGAGGTGGACAGATCGAGGTCATGGCAGTTACCGGCATGGGCGCGGTAATCCTTAAACGTGGAAGAGTGCCGCTATGCATGAAATGGCCATTGTCCAAAGCATAGTAAGCATTTTAGAAGATCAAGCTAGAATGCACGGCGCTACACGGATATTGGTGGTAAACCTGGAATTCGGGGTGCTCACTGCAGTTGTTCCATCAGCCATACAGTTTGCATTCGACATCGTATCCAAGGGCAGTCTGGCAGAAGGGGCCCAGGTCAACATTACTATTATCCCTGTGAAAGCGATATGCCAAGAATGTCACTGGGAAATAACTATGGCCGACTATGACCCTTTTTGCCCTAAATGCGGATCTGCCGCTTTGCTTATCTTAGAGGGACGAGACGAAATGAGAGTTGCGTCCATGGAAATCGAGTGATCAAAAATTGGGTGGCAGACCGTCTCAAATAAGCGTTCAATGAAAGAATCATTTTCACAACCCATTGAACTCAACCATTTGGAGGGACTGGCCGTTCTTCCTGACGGGTTAAAGCCGGTTTACATTCATATAGATTCGGGAAAGATAACATCTATAGAGGAGACTGAAGAATCCTCAACAACTGATCAAATAATATTCCCAGGCTTCATTGACGTTCATGTGCATGCCCGCGAATACTGGCTGTCGAACGAGAAAGATGATAGAGCTAAAGAAGTTTGGAAATCCTTGACGGCTAAGGAGAGCTTTGCTACGGCGGGAGAGTCTGCAATCAACGGCGGAGTAACCTGTTTTGTGGCAATGCCCAATGACCCAGACCCGCCTGACTGCGAATTCATGTATGCTCGAAAGAGGGAAGTGGCGCAAACCTCGCTCTGTCCAGTCGTTTTGGCAGCCGCTGTAACGAGCAGATCAGAGCCTTGGGAGGATCTGCTGTATAAAGTCTATCTCGACCCCAAGCCTTCGATTGTATCGTTTTACCGCTGGAAAGACCTTAATACCGCTGTGGCTCGTTACGGCCGTTGCAGGGTGATGTTCCATGCTGAGGACCCAGAGTTCATTGCTGAGCAAGGTAGTGCCGGACCAAGATACAAGACTCGGCCCCCTGAAGCCGAATACCGAGCTGTTGACCGCATCCTTGAGTTGACAGCTAAGTTTGCACTGCGCACCCACTTATGTCATATTTCAACTCGGAAGGCCGTGGAGCTCGTATTATCATACAACCAACATTCATCATTAAAGGTAACTACGGAAGCAACTCCTCACCACCTGTTTTTCAGCCACTTCCCAGATGGAATTCAAGGCGCCATGGGAACTATGCAAGTGCCGGAATACCTCCTGGAATGTAATCCACCGATAAGAGCGGAAGACGATAGACTTTTTTTGCTTGAGTCTCTGAAAGACGGCTCCGTAGATTGCCTGGCTACCGATCATGCCCCTCACACCATCGAAGACAAGACCAAAGGCTCTCCTGGTATGCCACACCTGGACACCTTTGGACCGTTTGTTACGTGGCTGATTCGTGACTGCGATTTTTCTTTAGCACGTATCGCTGAGGTTGCATCTGCATTTCCAGCGACCCTACTGGGGCTTGCCTCACGAAATGAACTAGGCACTATAAAAATAGGTTACTCGGCTAGCTTCACGGTGTTAGAGCTAAATGCGCAATCGCGCGTGGAAGGGTCCCAAATATTGGGTAGAGGCCCGCTACGAACGCGCTGTGGGTGGTCGCCTTTTTCAGGGTATGTTTTTCCTGGTCAAGTAACCAAAACCATAATAAGCGGAAATTGCTATCAATTCAAACACAATCAGTCATAAATGATGAGGCCCAGCAGCTTTTGTGTCTGATTATATTGCTTCTAATGGAGAGCGAGCATGGATTTTGAGGGTCGAGATCTTATATCTGTGAACGACCTTTGCCGTGAAGAAATAGATGCGATTCTCGCGAAGGTACCAGAGGTAAAGAATCACCCCAACAAAAGAAGCCTATGCAAGAACAAGGTTTGTGCTCTTTTGTTCTTCGAGCCATCCACACGGACGCGTACTTCCTTTGAAGTAGCTATGCGCAACTTGGGTGGGGTGGTAGGAGGTTTCTATGATGCGAGTATTACATCAGTTGCAAAAGAAGAATCTCTTTGGGACACAGTAAAGATGCACGATGGATACGGATTCCACGTGATGGTGATAAGGCATCCCCTCAAAGGAGCTGCAAGATTGGCAGCAGACGCCGCTGAGAGCCCGGTTATTAACGCAGGAGATGGACCTAACCAGCATCCAACACAGACTTTACTGGATCTGTATTCAATACAAGAAACCCAAGGACGGATTGATGGCTTGACAGTGGCTATGGTGGGAGACTTGGCCAATGGTCGAACAGTCCATTCGCTGACTGAAGCCCTTCTTAAATATAATGGTTGTCGGCTGATATTCGTGTCCCCACGAGACTTAGCTATGCCCCGTTTTATAATAGACAAGTGCAAAAAGGCTGCTCCCAAAACCGGAGTGACAATAACCGAAGGAACTCGTATAGAAGACTACATCTCTGAAGTAGATATATTGTATATGACCAGGATCCAGATCGAGAGGCTGAAAGAACGCACAGTGGCTGAAAAATTTCGTAGTATTTATCGTCTAGATGCAGGCATGCTAAAAGAAGCCAAGCCAACTATGAAGGTGATGCACCCTTTGCCTCGAGTAACCGAGATAGCCCAAGACGTAGATTCTACACGTCACGCCTATTACTTCCAGCAAGCTAGGAACGGTCTGTTTGTTCGAGAGACGCTTCTGGCGCTCATTCTTGGAGCGGTGAAATGAAACAGCGCCCAATCACCATAGCTAAGATAGAAAAAGGGATAGTGATAGATCACATACCGGCTGGTAAGGCTTATCTGATAACTCAAGTATTGGGTTTAAATGCCCTGGCTAGAGAGACCGGTGACATAATAGCTATTGGTATTAACTTTGAGTCACCTTCGATGACTAAAAAGGATATCATTAAAGTCGAGAACCTTAGTCTAACTAGGGACATGCTCAACGTAGTTGCACTTATCGCGCCGATGGCAACGATAACCAGGATAGAAGATGGGAGGGTTATTGAAAAACATAAGGTTGAAATTCCAGAAATCGTTGGGGACGTGGTCCTGTGCCCCGACTCTTTCTGCATCACCAACCACGAACTAGTTCCAGGCAAATTTGCCGTTGTAGAAAAGGAGCCACTGACTCTGAAGTGCTATTATTGTGAGACAGAATTTTTCGGACCGCTAATTAGGTACAAGGAAAAAAGCTAGAATTGCTAGTAGTAAAAAGGGCGACCCTTAGTCGCCCTTCGTTGTTTGCGCGCTCGTAACTCGTGGCAGGTTTAGTACATACCGCCCGGAGGCATACCACCGCCTGGAACAGCAGGTGTTTCTTTCTCTTTGGGTTTTTCTGCGACCATTACCTCTGTGGTCAGCATCAACCCGGCGACTGACGCTGCGTTCTGGAGCGCTAGGCGTGTCACTTTAGCTGGATCAATGACCCCGTTCTCCATTAAGTCCTCGTAGACCTCTTTGTGGGCATTGAAACCGAAAGCATAGTCCTTGCCCTTAACTTTATCGACAACTATGGAGCCGTCATGCCCTGCATTCGCGGCAATTTGACGAAGCGGTTCTTCCAGCGCCCGAAGGACAATTTTGGCTCCTGTGAGCTGGTCGCCCTCCAACTTCAGATCGTTGATGGCATCCAGGCATCTTAGGTACGCAACTCCACCACCAGGGACTATTCCCTCCTCCACTGCGGCGCGAGTCGCGTTTAGGGCATCCTCCACCCTAGCCTTCTTTTCCTTCATTTCAGTTTCAGTGGCAGCACCTACGTTGATCACAGCCACCCCGCCGACCAATTTGGCCAAACGCTCTTGCAATTTTTCTCTGTCATAATCAGATGTGGTTTCCTCTATTTGGGTCCTAATCTGCCTGACTCTACCTTCGATCTTTTCCTTGGCGCCGGCGCCGTCCACTATGGTAGTGTTATCTTTGTCCACAGTGACCCTCTTGGCTCTGCCGAGGTCATTGAGAGTTACGTTCTCTAGCTTCAGTCCCAGATCCTCGGAGATGACCTGACCACCGGTCAATATCGCGATGTCTTCGAGCATGGCCTTTCTACGATCTCCAAAGCCAGGGGCCTTCACCGCGCAAGCAGTTAATGTTCCTCTAAGTTTGTTAACTACCAGTGTGGCAAGCGCCTCTCCTTCTACATCTTCAGCAACGATAAGCAGCGGCCGTCCCATCTTGGCTACCTGCTCTAGCAAGGGCAGCATATCCCTCATGTTGGATATTTTCTTTTCATGGATCAAAATGTACGGCTCGTCTAGGGTGACTTCCATCCTCTCCGGATCAGTCACGAAATAGGGAGAGAGGTAACCTCTGTCAAACTGCATGCCCTCGACCACGTCGAGAGACGTCTCCATTGACTTGGCCTCTTCAACAGTTATAACTCCCTCTTTACCGACCTTTTCCATGGCCTCGGCGATAATATTACCTATGGTCGGGTCGTTGTTGGCAGAAATAGTACCAACTTGGGCTATTTCTTTCTTGTCTTTAGTTGGCTTTGCAAGGTCTTTTAGCTTTTTAACCACCGCTTCCACGGCCGCATCGATGCCTCTTTTCAAATCCATCGGGGAAGCGCCTGCGGCGACCATTTTGATCCCTTCGCGGTAAATGGCCTGAGCCAGCACAGTAGCTGTGGTGGTTCCATCACCAGCTACGTCGGATGTCTTGGAGGCAACCTCCTTGAGCATCTGCGCACCTAGATTCTCAAATTTATCCTCAAGTTCGATTTCTTTGGCGACTGTTACGCCGTCTTTGGTAACATTTGGAGCGCCCCAAGATTTTTCGAGGATAGCGTTGCGACCCCTGGGGCCGAGGGTGGACTTAACTGCGTCAGCCAAGATGTTGACACCCCGCAATATCTTATCACGAGCCTGTTGTTCGAACATAATAACCTTAGCGGCCATACTATGTTTCTCCTTCTTTCATGTGATTTTGAGCAAATACAAGTCGGAACCGCGTTTCGTCCAATTCCTCCGCGGCAAGGGTTATTCTACGACGCCTAGTACGTCATCCTCTTTCATGATGAGGTACTCATTACCTTCAATCTTTATTTCAGATCCTGAATATTTCCCGAACAAAATCATATCCCCAACTTTAATCTCTAGTGGAATGAGCTTGCCGTCATCGGTTTTCTTCCCATTACCCACGGCGATGACCTTTCCTTGCTGAGGCTTTTCCTTTGCCGTGTCCGGTAGGATAATGCCCCCTTTTGTTACTTCCTCCGATTCCACCCTCTCTACGAGGATACGATCATGCAGAGGACGAAATTTCATGTGACCACCTCCAAAGAGTTATAAACTTTTGAACGCGTTGTTAGCACTCTAATGAAGTGAGTGCCAATACTCCCGGCTTTTGTCAAGTCCACCAAAGGAAAAAAATTTTATTCCTCTCCCTAATTCTTTTAAATCTTTCTAATAGCCGCCCACTAAACTTAAATATTTGACACTGTTACAAAGGGGCCTAAATCATCCATAAAAAGGTTAATTGCTATGTAACGCCTTGAAAACGTGCGCGCATCCTTTCACAATCCAACCAAAAGTTGATACCATATAATGAAAGAGCAGTACTATGCATCGAGTGGGTAAGCATGACCTGATGTCCAAGACAAGAAAACTTATCAGCAAAAGGCGATGTACGGGTCAGTCAGCGCGCCACAATGCTACCGTCGGGCCGTGCTTCCACATGTTAGGACGAACCCAGGCAATGCCATGGACTAAAGAGGACTATAGTAGATTCAGCAGGCCGTTGGAGGAGATTGCATGGCCGGATTGACATGTCCAAAATGCGGTACAAGAATTGTGACATATCGGAATCCCATCCCTACTGCTGATGTGATCATCCAGCACAAGGATGGCGTGATCTTGATTAGGCGTAAGAATCCGCCTCACGGTTGGGCTCTACCAGGCGGATTTATAGATTACGGCGAGACTGCCGAGCATGCAGCGTTGCGGGAAGCAGAGGAGGAAACTGGTCTAAAGGTAACTGATTTGAAGCTGTTCGGAGTTTATTCACAGCCTGACAGGGATCCTAGGCAACACACGATAACGATTGTTTACTCGGCTCGCACGGATGAATGGCCTCGCGCGGGCGACGACGCCTCCGCAGTGAATGTATTTCCTTGGACTCGTCTCCCCGAACCCATGGCGTTTGACCACGCCAAAATTCTTCAGGACTTCTTTGACTCTAACCTGAGTCATTCTTGATAGAGAAAGGTTTCCCATACATCTTGAGGACCTAGTAAAGAGGTAGGGCTTAAAAAATGATAGGTATTTCAAAGTTGTATTGTGGTGCAGTAGAGGCATCAGATCCGTTGCGATATGGCAGGCGATCTAAAGAATTGCCCTCTCACCTACTTCAGTTTTCAGAAGACAAGAAGCCCGTGGTAGTGTGGAACGTCACACGGCGCTGCAATCTGCGCTGCGTTCATTGTTACTCTCAGTCCGAGGATCGAGACTATTCTGGGGAGCTATCCACAGAAGAAGGCATCCACGTACTGGATGACCTCGCTCAGATGGGGTGCCCAGTGGTGCTGTTTTCCGGTGGTGAGCCTCTCATCCGTCACGATATACTTGAATTGATACGCCATGCGGTCAAAAAAGGGATGCGGGCTGTAGTATCCACGAACGGAACTCTAATCACATCAAAGCTCGCGTCTAAACTTAGGTCTCTTGGATTGAGTTACGTTGGTATAAGTCTGGACGGTATCGGTAACCACCATGACGCATTTAGAGGCGTCCCTGGTAGCTTTTCCAAGGCATTGAAGGCAATAAGAAATTGTCAACAAGTTGGGCTGAAGGTAGGCCTGAGGTTCACGATCAGCAAACGGAATTTCCAAGACATCCCAGCGATATTTGACCTAGTTGAGCATGAACGAATCCCCAGGATCTGTTTTTACCATCTGGTTTATTCAGGCAGAGGCTCCCAATTGATAAACGAAGACCTAGGACACCACGAGACTCGAGAGGTGGTAGACACGATCATAGACAGGACCAGGAAACTTCACGATAGGGGGCTTCCTACAGAGGTTCTCACCGTGGATAATCATGCGGACGGCCCCTACCTTTACTTGCGTCTGCTTAAAGAAGACCCTTTAAGAGCCCACCAGGTCTTAGAGCTTCTTCGCATGAATGAAGGAAACAATTCAGGTCGGGGAATTGGCTGTGTCTCCTGGGATGGAGAGGTCCATGCAGATCAGTTCTGGCGTCATAGGTCATTCGGAAATGTTCGAAATCGCCCGTTCAGTCAAATATGGACTGACGGATCTGACGAACTGCTTGTCAAATTGAAGAACAAGAAAGCATACGTCAAAGGGAGATGCGCCAGATGTAGGTGGCTGGACGTGTGCGGTGGAAATTTTCGTGTCAGGGCAGAGGCAGTTTTCGGCGATGTCTGGGCACCAGACCCTGCCTGCTATCTCACGGACGAGGAGATTTTAGATATAGATCATGGAGGAACGAACGAGTGCTCTACGGAGGCCATGTAACTTCCGAGCAGGACGTGATTTTCCTGCAATCACACGAGTTCGATTTTGGAGAGGTTATATTTCGTGACGGAACAGAAACAACTCATTATGAAGATTTGAGAAATGCAATTAATGATAAAGGCCACTTCTTTCTCATCGGTCACGGCCCGGCAGAGGGAGCTCCAAACGATCTCCAAAATCTATGGAACCACTACTATCGCACATTGTTAACCACTATTGAGATAGCACAGCACGTAGATATTCATTTTTTGACGGTGCATTTGTGGTTAGATCCACGGTTCGTCAAACCGCATGTGCGAGCTGAGAAGCTAAGATTCTTGGAGTCCATAATTGAGGTAGGCGCTTTGCGCAACATTTTGATCAGTCTCGAAAATCTCTCGGAGAATGCTAAAGATCTTGCTCATATTATTAACCAAATCCCCGCTATATCGTTAACACTGGATGTGGGACACGGTCAGTTACTAACAAAAACAAACACTTCCTTTGATATTATAAATGACTTGTTCTTTTCCATAGGTCATGTGCACCTGCACGACAATTTTGGGGGAAATGGAGTACAGGACGATCTACATCTACCTATTGGATCAGGGAAGATTGAAATTGAGCAAATAATGTCGGCATTACTTAAGAAAGGTTATAGAGGGACAGTGACACTGGAATTGAAGCAAGATGAACTTGAGAGATCCCTGGTTAAGGTCAGAAACATGGTACAAGATCTAAACAAAATTGATCAACCCAGGGCCTGAAAAATGTGCGGACATGAGTGAATTTACCTTACTAATTGATGTGGCCTTTCCCCTTCCCTTGAGAGATGTGTTCAAGTATAGAGTGCCGATGCATCTGTCCCACAGAGTGGCTTTCGGCAAGCGTGTCGTAGCTCCGTTGGGAGCGAAGATGGTCACTGGTTTCATAGTGGGTGTTTCTAAGGAATCAGAATCCGATTTTTCCAGCTACCATAGCTATGAAATAAAAGACGTAACAAACATTTTAGAGGACCCGTCGTTCTTCACGGAACAGCTATGGCAGTTTATTTCCTGGGCTGCAGACTACTATTTCGTTCCCGTAGGTACAGCCCTGAAAAGTCTGTTGCCCCCAGGGGTGGCAAGAAAATCCAAGCGATGGGTCTTCCTCACTGAGTTTGGTAGGACGGCAGTTGCGGGTAATTCCCAAAACATGGCGCTACTTCCCTCGGTTCTTTTAAAAAAAGGACGCATGTTGGAAAAGGATTTGCTCTCTCGCATCGGAGAGAAGCCCTTGAGGGATTACATATCCAACGGCTTGCTCAAGATACAGGATTATCTCGAAATGCCCAGAACGATGAACCACTACGGGAGGTCCATCGATTCCATTCGAGCCCTCATAAAACAGGACGGGAACAATGATGTTTGCGCTGCGTGGCCGGAACTAACACACGATCAGCTTGAGGCAGTGAATATTATAAACACGGCGATTGACCAAGGAGGCTTTCAGCCTTTTCTGCTATACGGAGTAACTGGGTCTGGGAAGACGGAGGTTTACATAAGGGCCATTGCTAGAACCCTAGAAAAAGGCAAAGACGTGCTTGTATTGGTGCCCGAGATCGCTCTAACCCCTCAGACGGTCAGAACGTTTCTTGACAGATTTGAAAACGGTGTTGCCATCTATCACAGCGGTTTGACACCAGCACAGAGACTACACGAATGGCGAAGAATTAAAGAACGAGATGTCCGGATTGCGGTAGCAGCACGATCGGGAATCTTTTTGCCCATAGAGGAGCTCGGTTTAATCATAGTGGATGAGGAGCATGATCCATCTTATAAGCAGGATACAGCCTTTCCGTACAATGCGAGAGACCTAGCCCTCGCTAGAGGGATGCTTAACAAGGTATGTGTCATACTGGGGAGCGCTACCCCTTCATTCGAGACGTTTGAGAATGCTAGGCGTGGCAAGCTAACGCGTATCGACTTGCCCGAACGCCATCACGCCGGATCAATGCCGGAAGTAAAGATCGTGGACCTCAAGGATTCCGAATTGGCGGACAGGAGAAAAGCTTTTCTAACCCCTTCGCTGCTAACTCAAATTAGGCAGACCCTACAGCGAAAGGGTCAGGTCGTACTTTTTCTAAACAGACGAGGTTTTGATACATTTGCGCAATGCAAGTCTTGTGGTTTCATTTTTCGTTGCCCGAATTGTGACATCACGCTTACGCACCACAAATCAAAACGACAACTACGATGCCATCTGTGCGGATATTCTAGGTTTGCCCCCCCTTTGTGTCCCAAATGTTCTAACGCGACTGTAACTTTTCGAGGCGTCGGTACACAAAAGATAGAAGAAGAGCTCAGGATGTTGTTTCCCCATTCAAAAGTAGAAAGACTGGACAGGGATTCAGCACAGAAGCAAGAAGATTTAATAAATATATTAGAAAGATTTAGAAACAAAGAGATCGACATATTAACTGGCACCCAAATGATTGTTAAAGGACATGATTTTCCCGGTATAGCGCTAGTAGGAGTATTATACGGGGATGCCTCTCTACATTTCCCAGACTTTAGAGCGTCCGAGCGCACGTTTCAGGTTTTGACTCAAGTTTCGGGTAGGACTGGCCGCGATCGGACCAGGGGACTGGTGATCTTCCAGACCTTTGATGCTGATCATCCTGCTATCCGCTATGCGGCAAACCACGCGTACGAGGAATTCTTCGAATACGAATGCGAGGTAAGAAAAGAGCTGGCATACCCTCCTTTTGGCTATTTGATTTTGATTAGGCTGGAAGGTAAATCAGAGCGTAAAGTGGAGCAAGCAGCTATAAGAATCGCCAGCGTAAGCCGGATGCTGAAAGTATCGCTGGACGATGTCTCTATTCTAGGCCCTGCACCATCGCCACGGAAAAAAGAAGGAGGCAAGTATAGATGGCAGGTTCTTCTCAAGGCTACCAGGAGGGATAATGTAAGGCGGTTGCTCACTGAATTGAGAGATGCTGGTCATTTGAAAGCCGCTGGGGTAAGAGTGGCTATTGATGTTGATCCTCAAGAATTGATGTAGTCCATAGCACTTTGGCGTGGTGGGTAATGATGGTCATCCGAAATCATACACCAGCAAGAGTATATCATATAAGTCCACACTTCGTTTGGAGGCCTGATGAAAAAATCGTTTTTCATTTTGATTAGTGTAGTCGTAGCCGTTCTCTTGGGAGCGATTATCGTATTATGGTCGTTGTACCAGGATAAAAGTCACAATGAAAAAGCTTCATTGATCCGAACTATTACAGACGAGAACTTCGACAAAGAAGTGGTTCAGGCGTCACAAAAGCAGGTAGTATTGCTAGATTTCTATGCAGACTGGTGTTTTCCGTGCCGATTGATGGACCCAACTCTAGAGGAGATAGCTAGAGAGTTTAAAGACCGTGTAATCGTAGGGAAGTTAAATACGGACAACAACATGATCGCAAGACGGTTCGGCATAACTCGCATCCCGGCTCTTTTCGTTATCAGGAACGGGGAAATCAAAGAATCTTTTTTTGGAGTGGTTTCCAAGGATACGCTTCATAGGGCTTTAAGGGAATAAGACACAGAAAGGCACAAAAGCAGGTGGACAAGGCAATTTTCGACATCAAAATATGCATTCGAGGTGCTGGAGATTTGGCAACTGGAGTGGCCATAAGGCTCTATCGATGTGGCTTTAGGCATATTCTCATGACAGAAATAGCGCAACCTCTTGCCGTTAGACGTATGGTCAGTTTTTGTGAAGCTATTTATGAGGGTACATGGCAAGTAGAGGGCATTTCATCGCAACGCGTAGCTACGCTTGCAGATGCTTCTCGCGCATGGGAGAGCGATGCCATTCCAGTAATGATAGATCCCAACAATGATGTAAGGACAGAGTACCTGCCTGAAATCATTATCGATGCCATAATGGCAAAAAGGAATCTCGGCACGACTATTTCTCAGGCCGATCTCGTTATAGGTCTCGGCCCCGGATTTCTAGCAGGGCGAGATGTCCATATTGTTATAGAGACGCAACGAGGACACGATCTAGGACGAACCATTCTTGAGGGAACCGCTATTCCTGATACTGGAATCCCAGGTGAAATCGGCGGAAAAACTGCTCAACGTGTCTTGCGGTCACCAACGGCCGGAATTTTCGAATCCAACCGTACTATCGGATCTGTTGTTAAAGAGGGAGAGACAGTAGGCTATGTTGCGGGTGTCCCTGTCACGGCGAGGACTGATGGGGTGATCCGAGGATTGATACGCCCCGGAACCCTTGTGCCTCATGGTCTAAAAATAGGAGACGTGGATCCAAGAGCAGAGATTTCGTACTGTTTCACGGTGTCTGACAAAGCCCGTTCAATATCTGGAGGAGTGTTAGAAGCGATTCTAGCCCATAGTTATCATAAGTATCGGTTCACACAGATGGGCATGCAGAAAACTCCTGCCTAAATTGTGTAGCAAGTTTTTTGGCAAGCCCTACTCCAAAAGAATATAATAAATGCGATTTCACTATTCTTACCGATGCCTTATTTGAATACAAGGGACTTTACACTTCAATTATCAACTATCTCAAAAGATCTTTTCAAGTGATTGCTGGGCAACTAAATGCCATGTGATTTCAATGCCAATCAATGGCTTAATGCACTTTTTGTTGGTATCCCAGTAGCATTTGTAATTGAAATTTTGACTATTTTACGGTATATAAACAAAGGAAACCGTATAATTACGAGTGGCTGTTGTTCAAATTGTATTTTGAGGGTGGAGAAGTTGACAAAGATACACGTGCTTACAACGATCATGACTTTTTTGGTTTGGTCAACGGTGACAGTAGTTGATGCCGCAAATACAAATTCCGCAAATGTAATACAACAAATGGTTGAGGCCGTTGCTGAATCTGCTGGTACCGACAGCCGTCCTTTTCTATTAGCTGCCGAAACTTCTATTCCAAGACTTTCCCGCACTCCCTCGGATGGGCCGGTTAAAGAAGCATCCCTGAAAGAAACTAGTCCACATCAGGGAGGCGTAACAGGTTCAGTGATGACGCCTGATAAGAGCGACTCCAGACTTTTGGACAGAGAACCTTTAGGATCAATACAGCTTGACAGCATTCAACCCCTTTACACCTCACCAGCTATGCCAGGCGAGGGAATGTGGGTGTCTTCTGGATCCCCTAAAGATGCTTCTGGTCGTCCCATAGTTTACAAAACGTTTTACCGACCGAGCGTAGATTTCCCCAATGCCATCGTTTACATGATGGTAATCGACATGAGTAAGACATTCGCCCAATATTACGTAGGGTCACAGGAACCTGGTGCTCCTCTGGCTCGATCTGAAGTCGAGCCGGAACTGCGTTCACGTGTATTGGCTGTAACTAATGCAATGTGGATGCAAAGGCATTCGCGAGGGGCCGGGGCCATTTTTCGCGGGAAAGTCATCTATCCAATGACCGACGGCATGGCCACCTTCATAATCTACAAAGATGGATCCGTTGATATAAGGGAATGGTCTTCAGAAATACCTATACAGATGGTACGCGATGCTCGCCAATTGCGTCATCTCATAGTGAAAAACGGTATGGTAGTTCAATCTATATACAGGAAAGGACGCCTAGAAGATTCGGAAATTGGTTTGGGGTTTCTACTCGGAGGGGGAGGTAGGGACCAAGACGGTAAACATTACTGGTTTGTAGCTCATAGAAGTGCTTTCGGTATCAGGAAAGATGGTAATTTAGTTTTTGCTATAGGGCATCACATTGGGAGCAAAGATTTGGCAAAAGCATTGGTACTCGCCGGATGCGAGCGGGGCATGCATGCAGACGCCAATCCTGATAACATAGTGGGGAACCTTTACATTAGGGATGCTTACGGAAACTTGGTAAAAAAGCTCAAGCTGTCACCAGAACAACCCAAATACACTTTGAACCGATACGAAGATAGGTATTCGAAAGATTTCTTCGTGTTCTTTTTGAGAGATAATATGGCATCCTCCCCCAGTGGTCCAAACTCATCAGGACTGTCTTCAAAGCGATAAAGTACAAAGTCTGATGGGGTAATGGGTCTCACAAGGCATCTTCTGCAGGGTGAGGTCTGCTGCTTACAGCCATGCGGCTGTGAACGCATGTAATAGGTTTAAAATATGCTGACCTTAAAAAGTTCGCTCTCATACTGTAATGAGCCAGGATCAAATCGAGATCATCACCGCCGCCTTTGTTAAATGTAAGGCCGGTTAATAACAACAGGCTTTGAAACTCCTTGAATCATGCTACAGCGCAGGAAAGAGTGTTCCCCTACCTTTCTATAATCTAGGAAAATCGCCTCTGCATTTGGGAAAGTTAGATAAAGCAGCGTCGGATGTAAAAAAAGCAAAAAAACCTAATCCATCTCTGCAAGAAGCTCACCCGATACCGCGAATGATTTATCGATTGTAAAAGATTGAGCTAGAGACTAGGCAATTTTAGCAGAGCGTTAGAGTTGCACAGAGTAAATCTGAGACTATGATTGATTGTGATGAATTATTTTTTCGATACCAGAAACAGACTAGTCTTGGAGGATCTTCCCAAACTCATAGATTTACCCTCTCATATTTAGAGAGCATTGAAAAACGCGGCACAACTTCTTGACAAGATGGGTCGCCATGAAGCAACAAGTCTTAAATTTGGAACCCGATGAGATGAACGAAAAGCGTCTGTTAAAGTAAGCTGAGCAATTGCGAGAGAAATTAGGCGACAAATGGTGTGAGTACTCAATTTACCTGAAAATCTAGATCTGTTTTCAACTACAGTTGTGCCCTCAGCTATGGGACTTAGTAGAAACCATTGAAAAAACGGTGGCCGCAATTCGCGTCTAATTTCAAAGAGTGCTATAAGTCTGTTGTAGAATAGTTGCGACAATATCCTGCATAAATTGGAGTATATTTGAAAAGTTGATTCTTCTTGACTAATTTTAATGCCTTGAATACATTGTCTACGTTTAGCCCTAATTATGCCATGTTGAGCGTGCTGAAACTGCTGTTCCAAACCTCACCCATGGCTGCCTAAGAAAGATTTATCTACACAAAACTCAGTAAAAATGCAGCTTTCCCGCTTGGGTGCTGCGCCCGCTGAGGACGAATTAACACGTTCAAGGAGGACATTCCGTGAAATCATTGGTATGCCTAAAACAGGTCCCTGACACCGAAACACAAATCAAAGTGAATCCTCAGGGTACAGGAATTGTAACTGATGGCATAAAATACGTTATCAACCCATACGACGAGTTCAGCGTTGAAGAAGCATTACGTCTGAAGGAGAAGTTCAAAGCTGGGGATGTTACCATCGTCTGCATTGGTCCAGAGAGATCAACAGAGGCAATTCGTACGGCTCTGGCTATGGGGGCTGATAAGGGTATCCATATATGCGATGATGCTCTTAACCAAGCGGATCCGTACGTTTGTGCTTCTGCCTTGGCAGCAGCGGCTTCGCAACTGGAATACGATGTTATATTTTGCGGTCATCGTGCCATTGATGACGATTTTGGTGAGACTGGCGCCATGCTGGCTGAGTTCCTGAATCTCCCTCAAGTAACATTGGTTACCAAAGTGGATGTTGCCCCTGATAAGAAAACAGCCACTGTGGAGCGTGACGTTGAAGGAGGCAAAGAGATAATAGAGGTCACGCTCCCTTGTGTGCTAACTTCCCAGAAAGGTCTCAACGAACCGCGATACGCGTCTCTACCCGGCATCATGAAGGCTAAGAAGAAGCCTATAGAGAAGAAAACCTTGAGCGACTTAGGAATATCCGCAGAGCCCAAACTGGAGTCCCTTTCTTATTCCATGCCTAAGGAACGTCAAGGTGGGAAGAAATTTGAAAACATGGAACCGGCCGACGCTGCCAAAGCTGTTGTGCAGGCACTCCGATCAGAGGCCAAGGTGATCTAAACGTCTTAAGTGCATAGTGAGAAGAAACGGAGGAAACTAAGAATGTCTAACGTCTTGATATATGGCGAAATAAAAGCCGGGAAGTTGAAGAAAACTGCCTTCGAGCTCGCAAGCGAGGGTCGAAAGATGGCCGATCAGTTGGGGGGAAAGCTCGAAGCCCTATTGGTGGGAACAGGTGCAGCCCAATTTGCCTCGGATCTCGCGAAGTACGGGGCAGATGTGATATACGTTGTCGAAGGTTCAGACTTTGAGGTTTATAACAGTGAGTATTATGCACAAGCCCTCTCTCATGTGATTAAAGAGAAAAGTCCTTCTATAGTTCTCTTAAGCCACTCCATGCAGGGTAAGGACCTTGCTCCCAGGACTGCGGCAAAACTTGGGGTCGCAGTGATCGCCGATTGCATATCCTTTACTTTAGACAACGGGAGACTTGTGGGAAATCGCCCCATGTACGCTGGTAAATGCTACGCCCAGTGGGTTAGTACGGCATCCCCACAGATGGCTACGGCCAGGCCCAATGTCCTAGAGACGGCAGAGAATCCTCGTGAAGTAGCGGTCGAAACAATCTCGTTCGTGCCAGACAAGAGTCGTCCAACGTATGTGACCAAAGAGTTGAGTCTCGACACTAGCGGAAAAGTGGACCTCACTGAGGCTGAAATCATAGTTTCCGGTGGTAGAGGTATGGGAGGCCCAGATTATTCTCTGCTAGAAGAAATGGCGTCCGTATTAGGCCCTACGGCTACTGTGGGAGCTTCACGCGCGGCGGTTGACGCGGGCTGGAGACCCCATTCAGATCAAGTAGGACAGACTGGTAAAACCGTGACGCCGAATTTGTATATTGCTTGCGGCATATCAGGCTCAATTCAGCATCTTGCTGGCATGGGTTCCTCAAAGGTGATTGTAGCCATAAACAAAGACCCAGAGGCTCCTATATTTTCGAAGGCGGATTACGGTATTGTGGGAGATTTGTTCAAGGTAGTACCGGAATTTACTAAAGAGCTAAAAGCTCTTCTTGCAGAATAAGAGCCTCGGTCAATAGCCAGGCAAAATAGATCTTTGGCGAATTATGTGACGCGGCAGCTTGATTTATGGGCGTCGGTCATTGCGCTTGCTAAGACTATTGTATCAAATCTTGATTGCAATGGCTAAACAGCATGTAAGGTAGGAACGATGGGCGGCACCAGCAATCAATCATCAACGCCTTTCGTTCCTGACCATAAAACGCAGCCTGCCTCACCTAAAGCCTCTGGAAAATCAATTCATACGCTACGACCAATCCCCTATTATGAAATGGTATTACACCGAGATGGAGTTGCAAATTGAGGGTCCTACTTATAAATGCAAACATGCGACAGGACCTTTTTGCGGCGGCTCCCATAGGACTTTGCTATGTGGCAAGCGCTACTAAAAAATGTGGTCACGAGGTGCGTGTTCTGGATCTCTGCTTTTCAAGCGACCCTTTTAGACAAATCAGTCGCACCTGTGAATCTTTCGAACCCGAAGTAGTAGGCCTCTCAATTAGGAACATAGATAATGTCAACATGTTGCATCCAGTGTCCTACGTCAGTGATGCAAAAAGGATAGCAAACTGGATAAGACGAGCCACTGATGCAGCATTGGTTTTAGGGGGATCCGGGGTAAGTTTGCTGCCGGGGGAACTTCTAAAGGAACTCGGTGCAGATTTCGTAGTTGTATCAGATGGAGAAACCAGCTTCGTGCGTCTTTTAGAAGCTTTTTCTAACCATGACTATGCTCCGACCATACCAGGCGTAGGTTATCAACATAATGGGATGTTCAGATTGTCACCCCCTAGGTTAGGCGTCACCTTTCCTGCAGTGGACCCTGATATTGGCTCATGGATAGACTTTTCGGGCTACGCGAAGATGGGAGCAGGTTACCCAGTTCAATCATATAGAGGTTGTTCGCACAGATGTATCTACTGCCTTTACCCTTCTAAGCTGCAGGGCAATACAATACGCCGAAAATCCCCCAAGCGCGTTGTGGATGAAATAGAAGAAGTGTTGTACCGGCACCAGATAAAATCTTTTGAGTTCGTTGATTCTCTTTTTAACGATCCGTTGGATCATTGCATCGCAGTTTTGGAAGAAATAGTTAGAAGGCCGTGGCGCGCAATATTTTCTGCGACGTCTCTCAGTCCAAAAAACCTGGACAAACGCTTCTTATCACTATTATGGAGAGCGGGATTCAGGTCTTTTCACGTGTCGCCGGAATCAGCGTCTCCTGGCATGTTAGTTCGATACGGCAAGCCTTTTACCTATGACGACGTTAGGCAGGCGTCGGAAGCCGCTGCGGAGACCTCTTTCAAAGTGCTATGGTTTTTTATGATAGGCGGCCCAGGAGAAACTAGTAATACTGTTCAGGAGACTCTGGACTTTTGTTCCAATCACTTAAGGAATAAGAAAAAGACCTGTACTCAGGTGGCCAACCTCATGTTGGGTGTCCGGCTGTATCCCGGGACTCAGCTGTGGGAGTTAGCTGTAAAGCAGGGATATGTCAAACCCGATTCAGACCCTTTGAGGCAACGTTGGTACGTGTCCCCTGATCTTGACCTAGAATCCACTCTTCATAAGATAGTAGGAGCGGCTAAATCCATGCCTGAAATAATATCAGGTATGGACGAACGTTTTATGCGGTTCTCTAAATTTATGTCATGCCTCGCTCGGCTTCTCGGCCTCAGGAGTGGCTATTGGTCTTTGATATTCCATGCCAACAGATGGTTGCGCCGACCACTCTTGCCAATAGTTTTCAATAGTCAAAAAGTCATCGAAAGAGTGAAAGCAGAATGTTTTGCCGACAGGCTGCATTGATATCTGTGCACATTATTAGTAAAGTAAGATGCAATTAGCGTCTATGTTGTGAGAACTGGGGTCATAAGTCTATGGAAGTTCAAGTGATATTTTACAGCATGTATGGACATGTGTACCGACTCGCGAAAGCCATAGCTGAGGGAGTCGAGGAAGTAGCGCCAGGAAGTTCAAAACTGCTCCAGGTTCCAGAACTGGTGCCACAGGATGTGCTCGAGAGAACTGGCGCAGCCAATATCAGGTCAACTTTTGCTCACGTCCCTATAGCCTCTCCTGAGGATCTAGCCGATGCTGATGCTATTATTTTTGGAACACCTACGAGATTCGGAAACATGTGTGCACAGATGAAGAATTTTCTGGATCAGACTGGCACACTCTGGGCCTCCGGCGCGTTGATAGGGAAAGTCGGCAGCGTATTCACATCCACGGCTAGCCAGCACGGTGGTCAAGAGACAACCATTACGAGTTTTCATGTTGTTCTCCTTCACCATGGCATGATCGTAGTGGGCGTTCCCTATTCTGAAAAGCGGCTTTTGACAATGGCCGAGATCTCTGGAGGTTCACCGTACGGTTCCTCTACTCTCGCCGGCCCTGATGGATCGCGCCTTCCGACGGAAAATGAATTGGCGATAGCTAGATTTCAGGGAAGGCATGTGGCAACTATTGCAGCGAAGCTGAAAGCATGACGGTGCTTGAGCAGTTCCCAAGGCTTATCAAGTGACTGCTTGGCTCGTAGAGGCACTTGGCTGCAGGTCCACTAGTTTTGGCACCCATTGTTGCGAAACACTTCTGGCTTACACCAATGGAGTAGAACAATCCTACCAGAAGCGGCTTTTTTGGATAATGAGTGTGTGTCAGGTGTCCGGGTACCAGTGAGATTGCCCTAGAAGCTTCGTCATCAAGCAAGGGAGAAGATGGATTTGGGATAGCCAAGCACAGAGCCACCAAGTTACGCCGCAGAAGATGCCTGACTCGCCTTGTGGCCCCCCCTGTGGCGAAGTCGAACCATTAGTGCGGTAACAGCCGCAGGAGTGATTCCTGGAATCCTAGATAGCTGCCCCAAGGATACAGGTCTGACAGTGCTTAGTCGCTCTATCATTTCTCGGGAGAGTCCCGGAATAGTGTTGTAATCTAGATCCTCAGGGATCAGTACGTGCTCCATTCTAGCGGCTTGATGGGCCTCCCGCCTCTGTCGCTCAATATATCCATCGTACTTAACCCTCACTTCAAGGTCTTGGCGTTCCTCTTGAGGCATTGAGGGACTGAGTATCCCCATTGCAATCAAGTCGTCCACAGAAATCTCGGGACGTTTGAGAAGCCTCACAGCGTTTAATGTACATTGTATCTCCCTCCCACCCTTCCTTCGAATCAACTCGTTGAGCTCCACTGTCGGCTTAATTTTAATGGCCTCGAGCAGAGACACATTTTCTTCAAGTTTTTGTTCTTTAACCTCGAGCTGTTCCACGAGATATTTAGGTATCAAGCCTAGGGCCTGTCCTCTTTTCAGCAATCGGTTGCCTGCGTTGTCTTCTCTCAGCAATAGGCGATACTCTGACCTAGCAGTGAACATTCTGTATGGTTCCTGCACGCCCCTGGTGACCAGATCGTCGATCATGACAGCAATGTAGGCTTCAGAACGATCTAATAAAAAGGGCGGCAGCCCCTTGATAGCCAATGCTGCGTTGATACCAGCCCATAACCCTTGCGCTGCTGCTTCCTCGTAACCAGAGGTTCCATTGATTTGTCCGGCAAGGTATAGGCCGTGGATTAGCTTGCTTTCCAAAGTCCTGTTTAGCGAAGTCGGCTGTATGAATTCATACTCAATTGCATAGGCAGGTCTGACCACCTCGGCGGATTCCAACCCAGGTACCGATTGGATCAATTCCTGCTGAATTTCTCCGGGGAGTGAGTTTCCCAAGCCTTTGAGATAAAGTTCTGTGGTATGAAGACCTTCCGGTTCAGCAACCACAAGATGTCTTGGTCTATCGGGGAATCTGGCTACCTTGTCCTCGAGGGAAGGGCAATACCTCGCAGGCGTACCTTTAATCCTCCCCGAATAAAGCGAAGAACGGCTGAGATATCGGCGAACGATTTCATGGGTTTGTTGTGATGTGTAGGTTTTGAAACAGGATCGCAACGGCCTTGATATATTAGCTGTTCTGAGGGAAAACGGCCTAGCCGTTTCTTCCCCCGGATCCTCTTCCATCATCGAGAGGTTGACTGAACGCCCCTTAACCCTTGGAGGAGTGCCTGTTTTAAATCTCCCAATTGGGAGTCCCAGAGACTTTAGCTGATCGGCAAGTTCAACAGAGGCAAATTCCCCTGCCCTTCCCGCAGAGTAACAAGTATCACCAACATGGATCACGCCATTGAGAAACGTGCCGGTGGCGAGAATGACTGCACGAGAGGATACCTGCAATCCAGTCCGTTCGCGGACGCCTTTACAGCAGCCTCGATCAATAATAAGGTCAACGATCATTTCTTGTCTAATCGACAAATTAGGTTCTTGCTCGAGGGTTTTCTTCATCGCCAAAGAGTACTCGATACGATCGCATTGCATGCGCGAGCCCTGAACAGCAGGTCCTTTGCTAGTCCCTAGGCGCTTGTACTGAATACACGATGCATCTGCCACAAGGCCCATTTCTCCTCCCAGGGCATCGATTTCTTTAACAAGGTGACCCTTCCCGAGACCCCCAATAGACGGATTACAAGGCATTAGGCCGATAGTGTCCGCGTTTAAGGTGTAGATTCTGACTGATAACCCCATTCTGGCGCAGCAAAGTGCGGCTTCACATCCAGCATGTCCGGCGCCGACAACTATGACGTCCCACTCAGGATTTTTCATCTAGTCTTTCTCACTCTTCTCGACGCTAAACAATTACAATTTTCTTTATTGTAGATACCGCCTCGGCTGGATCATCCACGGCTCGAAATAATTCCAGATCCTCTGGACTGATCATACCATTTTTAATAAGTGCTGTTTTCTTGATCCAAGATATTAGATCTCTCCAGTATTCTTTATCTAGCATTATGACCGGAAATGGCTTTATCCGATGCGTCTGAATCAGTGTCAGAGCCTCGAAAAGTTCGTCCAAGGTCCCGAATCCTCCGGGCAGGATTACGTAGGCTATGGCGTATTTCACAAACATCACTTTACGGACGAAAAAATATCTGAATGAAAGCTTTATGTTAGTATATATGTTGGCGGCTTGTTCTCGAGGTAGTTCAATACATAGTCCTATTGATTTACCACTTGCTTCATGTGCACCACGGTTTGCCGCCTCCATGGCACCTGGTCCCCCTCCAGTGATTACGGAAAAACCGGCTTGTGCAAGCAATCTACCGACTTCCCTCCCCATCTGGTACACCCGATCTCCCTCAACGCAACGTGATGATCCAAAGACAGAAACTGCGGGATACACGTCGGCCAGTGTCTCGAAACCATCAACAAATTCCGAAATGATGCGAAAAATTCTCCAACTATCTTGTATGCTGAAATCGTCGATTACGTACTGTCTCTCTGTCATGGTGTCTTCCTAGATTTCTTTCTGGGTGAGATGGTCTGGACATCCGTTGCGTCGCAGTCATTTAGGTGAAGCCCAGCAATGTCTTATGTTATCTTAAGAGGGTGCGAAGGCCGTGTCAACGTCGTTAACTCGGGCTGACGAGGTATCTCCACAGGGCTGACTATGGTGACCTACTGATAGGCCTATCTTGTAAATACCTCTCATAAGGAAGGTTTGTTGTGGGAGAACTGCTGTCACTTGAGTCGTTCACCCACGGCCGGTATACGCTGAGATTGTCTCTTCGGCCTACATAACTGGTGTGACAAAGGCCGCTTATTAAATTTCCGACCCTCGCGTTGACTAATCTTTCTGCATCTTCACTATGGTGTGAATCATGGAGTAACGCACCGGATTCCGGTTTCATTTCCACTAGTGCTATAAATGCCTATTTTATCAAAGGAATATCCGTCCGATCGGTATTCATTAAGATATTTGGTAGCCGCGAGTGTTAAAACATAAAGCACCGTACTTATACTTCGTAGCTCTCGGCCGTCTAAAATATAGGTGGCGAACTACTTGCCAATTCGATATAAATCCAGCATGGCAAGACACGGTAGAGCCTCCTAGTAATCAGGTGCCACGTCATTTCGCGCTTTAGCGCATGCCAACTGTCTCTTGGACAGAGGACTGCGAAAACATTGCTGAGGGCACTGTGTGAAGCTTTAACCGTCTATGTTCAGAGTGAAACCCAAGACCTCCGATGGATCAGTAATTCTGAGCAGATGATACGGAGGAGACTTAAAGACCTCCCCTTCTTTCACTCGATGCATGACGTCCTCCACGTCTTGTACCCGAGGCGACTTTTTTTCTTTCAAATCCTCAAGTTCCGGAATTTTTCGTAAGGAGAGGAAAACGAAAAGCATGTCTCCTGCTTTCTTGGGATCATAGACAAAGCCTTTCTTCCCGATAGGAATTTCCACTGCTTCATGAGGATGGACACGACCAGTATCTCTCATCAAGGGCTGGGCGCTCTTGGTCCTTTTAGTGGTCTTTACAGCTGCAGGGTATAAATACTCAAGCCCTTTCGCTCCCTTGCGAAGAACGTAGAGATAGCCATTCACGTTTGATTCAAATCTTAATTTGTATTCATCACCTTTTTTGAAGTCCACACCGAAACGCTGAGGTGGGCCAAAATCCTTTTCGGTGGCGGACTTGATCATGATTTCGCTACTTACGCCGATGATCGGATTAGGTACTACAATTTTTTCCCCTGATTTCAAGCCTGCAGTGGAACTTAAATCATTGAAAGAGGCCAAATCAGCGGCCAAGGCCGGGTCTCCCATGAGGTTCTCAGCTATGGAGTCAAGTGTATCCCCTTCCTTGACAGTGTACGTAATTGTGTCAGGATCGTTACCGTCTTTCCGAGGTTTTGGCAATTCACCCCATGGATAAGCCTTGAAATACTCACTTTTCATACTAAGAGGCGGTTTGGTTTCCTCTATGGGTGGGAGAGGCGGAGGCTCATCTTTTTTTTGAAAATAGGCACAGCTTGATACCGTCACAACTAATACTAGGAAAGGCAGAATAAAGAATCGTCTATTCATACACGTCCTCCTCAAAGGCCGTTTCCGTAACATACTACCTAACACGTCCTTGGGTGAGAATTGGGCTATTAGCCTCTTGGCCCCTCTTGCTAGAGCCACTGGGAACGTTCGAATCAAGAACCGCCCCTTTCCACCATTTATCTGTGGCTCTCTCAAGGGGGGCACGGATGTTTTCTGGAACACGAGACATCACCACTCGGGATAATCGTTCAATGGGTACAAGTAGCTGGCTCGTTCTAATAGCTGGCCACTCTGGAACCGCGAATATCAAGAACTGGACAACGGCCGAAACGAGAAGGAAACCTGCACCGACTCCCATGCCGGCCCCTAGTATGCGATCGAGCCAACCAAGCCTGGTGAAGTCAAGAACCGCGTCTAGAGCCTTACGTATCAATACGAACACGGCTTGCACGGCAATGAATAGGAGTATCATGGACAAGACAGTGGATATAAAAGGGTCCAATGAAGAAACCCGATTCAGATACGCTTCCACAATGACATGGTACTTAGTCGCCACTAGTACACCTATCAGTACGCCGGCAACCGCCGTGAGTGTTCTAAAAAAGCCCTTCCACAAACCTAAAAGGAGAGCTCCTGTCATAACAAGCACGACAAACACGTCGATGACGTTATAATTTTGTAATTGCTCCATGTCTGCCTGTTAACCGAAAAGGATAATCCCCAAGACACACTTCAAAAAGTACGATAGTTGGCTTAAAAAAGTATATAACCTGACCTCATGGCCAATTCTTTACAATGGGGTTCCATGCGCGCCCTGCCTGAGCCTATCAAATGATTGCGGTCCAAGTTATTTAGACTCGTCACAGCATACATCCTTACATTTTTGCGACAGGCTCGGGGAGGTGAAATGTTCCTGCGTTACACCACTCCTCAACAGGAGGTCTATTATTATATCACAGATTTGTCAATAAAAATCAAAATGTTTTGGTTATTTATTAATGTTTTACATGTATAACTGTTGTTGCGCAACCGTTTCGCGTCCCACTCTTACAAAAAGGTGAGCCACAGTAAAATTCACATAGACCATTGCCCCATATTTTCTATTCGAGCTTTTTACCACATTGCAATACCGCTTCACACCTGTCTTAACTCTTTTAAATTGTTTGTCAATTTCATACAAGAGACTATAATCAAGTAGAAATGAGTGTTACTAATTTGAGTTGGCAGGTTGAAGATGCCGTCTACGTTTATGATGATTACTGGTTCACTACACCCTTATGAGAATTATTTTAGCTCATACACTAATAGTGCTTATGGAATGTCGTACCTGTTATCTGAACATTAATGTATTATTCCGACTAAGCTTTATGAGGGTCAGGGGTAACGGATGAACAGATTGAGCAGACTTGGTAGCGGAACTATGGTTGTCGGAGCACTAATAAGTTTCGGTATATTGGCAACGTCGATCATTGAGAAGACGGGGCTGGACTTAACATGCAGCCGTTACTTTTATTATCTTGGACAACGAGACACCGTTTCCCCGGGATGGGTTACAGGTACGCTTCAACCTTGGAGCTCTCTATATAATTATGGAGAATTGCCTGGGTTGTTGTTGTGTGGTGCTGCCTTAGTTGCTTTCATAGCATCATGGCTTGGTGCAGCACCGAAGCGATGGCGAAAACCATGTCTGGTAATAATCCTCAGCGTGGTAATTGGTCCCGGATTACTCGTTAACGGCATATTGAAGCCCTACTGGGGTCGTTCAAGACCAGTGGACTTGGTTGAATTTGGCGGAAATAAGCCGTACCAAGACGTATGGACTAAGTCTTGTTGTGGCGGAAGGTCATTTCCTTGTGGACACTGTGCGATTGGTTTTTCGCTCTCTTCGATAGTAGCGCTTACTCCTTACCATCCTGTGGTCGGATCTCTTGGATTAGTCTTTGGGCTCGTATACGGCTCCATTTTGAGCGTAGCACGGCTAGCCCAGGGAGGTCATTTCTTAAGTGACGTCTTATGGAGTTTTGTAGTGGTTTACGCTGTCATAGCCATCCTTTATTACTGGTTTTTTCCCCCATATGAAGATGGGAGATAACCGAAGTGGAAAACAAAAGGACTACGGCGACGTTTTCGTTTCAACGGTCGTAAGTGTTGTCGAGACTTACGCTAACATACGGGTCCGCTATAATGAGCACGATCGACTCATTATAGATTCTCCACTCTCTCGACAAAACCCCCTCCTCCCGCTATAAACTTTTCTTAACACGCCTGGGCGCGGCCCATGGCCTTTGTCAGAATGTTTAGTTAGGTGAACAAGTACAAAAGTGAAACCTTTCGTAATGATTTTTTGGGTTACGTTAATCTGTTTTACAGTCTTGGAGGCAGGCGAGCACTGTTACGGGCAGTACGCTACTCCGCCTCAATGGGGTATGAATCCTATTCAACCACATCAGGAGATGCCGTCTCAGTATGCTTTCCGTCCAGATCTTTCTAATCCCGAGTACGGCAATTGTTTGCAGCTGGAAAAAAATTGGAAGGCGCTCTGGTATCGGTATAACGAATATTACAATTGGGTGCGACAGATGCACCCCGGGAATCCCCAATTTGGACCTGCAACGCGCTATTTACAAAATATGAAAAATGAATTGGATGCAGCTTGGAATACCTTCAAAAGTAATTGCATCTATTTTCCAACCCCTACCAGAGACCGGCGATGATTGGAAATTAGTTATGAATGATATCGAGGGAGGAATCCCTGATCTTCCAGTTTCCGATACTTCGGGACATGCAAGTACCCCAATTCAGCCATCCAGGATAGTCAGATCCGTACTGTTTTTTGCAATGATTGGCACTGGGTTGTATGCCGGAGTGACACTATCGACCAACTATGATGCAGTTGCCTCAGCATTATTGTCATTTCCCCTGTCCCACCTAGTTGCGGTTATAATGTTAGTTTTTTTCGGATGGTTTGTCAGGGGGATGCGCTTCCATTACTATCTGATAAAATGCGGAGAGCGTGTACCATTATTGTATGCCATAAACGCGCTTTTAGCTGGATTCGCTATGACTGGGACGCCTGGTAAGCTTGGGGAAGCAGTAAAAGGAGTATTCTTAAAAGAGGATTATGATGTACCAGTAACGAAAACCGTGGGAATCTTAGTCATAGAAAGGCTCATGGACCTCTGGGGGGTGCTGTTCCTGGGGTCACTCTCATTTTTTATGTTTACTGGCTGGGTTAGTCTTTTTTTGATTTGCGGTGCTTTAGTTATAGGCGGGGGAGTCTTTCTTTGTGTCGAGCAGCTCTACAGACCCGTTTTAGAAAAGCTCGGAAAGTTCCGTTTTTTTTCATGGATAAGCGAGAGAATTTTAGAGACGTTACTGACAGGGAAGGAACTCTTGACCGTGAAAATTTTTTTAATAGGACTAGCCTTTTCGGTTCTTGCGTGGGGGATGGAGTCACTTTGTATGTATATCATTCTCGCTGGCCTGAGACTACCTGGAACTCTACTAGAAGCGAATTTTGTTTACTGTTTTTCAACGATAGTTGGAGCAGTATCAATGCTGCCAGGAGGAATCGGGGGAGCGGAGGCAGGGATGGTGGGCTTATTGTCTTTTTTAGGAGTGTCTTATGGCGATGCAATACCTGCGGTCATACTAATACGAGTGTGTACTCTATGGCTTGCAGTGTTTGTAGGCTGCATTTTCATGTGGTACTTTATTATGAAGGCATCTTGGGCTAAAAGGCATTAATACTCTTTGCGGGGAAGTGCCTCTCATGGTGGAGTAGGTCGGTCTGCATGTTCAGGAGGCTGAACTGGTCTCTCTAAGGGTGTAATCCCAATACATGCCTTGACTGTTGCGTAATGAATCTGTTACTGTTCATGGTTCAAGATGGCGAAAAGAGCTTGCACATTGTGCACGTCTTGAGTTCTTCGCGCTTGCCGATCAGCGTTAGCCTTGGCACTACAGGCGGGATCGCGTTTTATAAGTGTGAAAGTTGTGTCGAGATACAACGAAGGCATTTTTTAGACAGAGCAAAATCATTCTGAATCATCGACTCTGATACGCGATGACTATATGACACTTAGGAGAAGCTGACATGAGCGACCAGTATGATGTTGAACTCACCGAAGATCACATAATGCTCAGAGACATGGTGCGAAAATTTGCAGAAAAAGAGATAGCACCTGTAGTAGATCGTGACGAGAACGAACATCGGTTTCAACGCGAACTTGTTACCCAGATGGCAGAATTAAATCTGTTTGGGTGCCCTATACCAGAGGAATATGGGGGAAATGGGATGGGATACTTAGCTCATGCCATCGTCACCGAAGAGATAGGCCGTGTGTCTGGATCGCTGCGGGTCGCATTCAATATGCAGACCATGGGCACATCCTTGTCGATATTAAAATGGGGCAGCGAGGAACTGAAAAGAAAGTATATTCCCGCCTTAATGTCTGCTGAGATCTTGGGTTGTTTTGGCATAACAGAACCTGATGCCGGTTCAGACACTGCCGCGATGACCACTACAGCCACGCGTGACGGGAACGAATATGTACTCAATGGACGGAAAATGTGGATAACCTGGTCGCCGGTCGCTGACATGTCCGTGGTGTTTGCCATGACGGACAAAAAAGCCAAACACAAAGGAATGAGCGCCTTTGTAATGGATATGGATAGTAGGGGCGTGACCACAAAGACCATTAAAGAAAAGTTAGGGCTATGGGCGTGCCCGACGGGCGAAATAATTATGGAGGAAGTCCGAATACCTGTTGGCAATAGGCTTGGTGAAGAAGGAAAAGGATTTGCGTACTTGATGCAAGAACTTATAAGCACAAGGTTGACTGCTGCGGCTGGAGCGGTAGGAACGTGTCAAGCAGCTCTGGACGAGGCAATCAAGTATGCAAACGAGCGGAGTCAATTCGGAAAGCGCATAGCGGAATTTCAGATGGTGCAAGAAGTGATCGCTCGCATGGTGGCGGAGACCGAGGCTGCACGAGCTCTGGTGTGGCGCTGCGCAATACAAAAGGACCGCGGCCTTATCAATAATAACAGGGAGACCGTCCTGGCCAAATTTTACGCCTGTAGAGCCGCTGATGAGGTGCCAAACCTTGCCCTGGAAGTCTTGAGCGCTTACGGCTACTCTAATGAATACCCAATAGCTCGGATATTGAGGGACGGGAAGGTGTACAAAATTCTGGAAGGTGCGACCAACATCATGAAAATGATCTTGGCCACGGATGCTTTGGGTATTAAGAAGGCTAATCGGTGAAGGTAGTGGGTCCACTGGACTTTTGTGTCTCGCTACTCACGGAACTTCGTTAAGAAAAGGCTTGCGTCAGTAGAGTGTTATGGGAATTGATTTTCGAGTGACGCATGCTGATGTTGGATCATCGGCGCGGCTGGGGGTCCTTACATTGCCTAGGGGGGTCACAATTACCACCCCGACGTTTATGCCCGTAGGGACAAAGGGCGCGATAAAATCTCTCTCACCGCTAGAAGTGTATGCTCTCGGCTACCAGATGATACTTTGTAACGCCTACCATCTTTACCTGAGGCCGGGAGAAGATCTCATCCAGCGGCAAGGGGGGCTTCACCGGTTCATGAACTGGAATCGAGGGATACTCACTGACAGTGGAGGCTATCAGATTTTTAGCCTAGCCGCCTTACGGAGAGTCACTGCGGACGGTGTGGAGTTTAGATCGCATATCAATGGAGGTATTCATTTTTTCACTCCTGAGAAAAGCATGGAGGTTCAGGCTTCATTAGGCGCCGATATTGCCATGTGCCTTGACCACGTGGTCGGCTATCCGGTAGCGAAGTCTGAAGCTGAGCTAGCGATTAGACGCACATTAGACTGGGCAAAACGCTGCGTCGCTGCCCAAAAAAGAGTTGACCCTCCCTTATTCGGCATAGTACAAGGTTCAACGTTCCCTGATTTGAGGGTCGCGAGTGCAGAAGGATTAGTTTCTCTGGGTTTAGATGGCTATGCGATCGGGGGACTAAGTGTGGGGGAACCCGCTGAGGAAATGCTCCAGGTTTTGGAGACAACCGTACCTCTCCTGCCACAACGACTCCCACGTTACCTGATGGGTGTCGGCACCCCTCTTGATATCGTTGAAGGGGTGATGAGAGGCGTGGATTTGTTCGACTGCGTGTTGCCTACAAGAAATGCGAGAAATGGCATGCTTTTTACGTCCAAGGGACGCATCAACATCCGGAACGCTCGTTACAGAGATGACCCAGAACCGGTGGACGAGGACTGTGAATGCGAATTGTGCAGGAGCTATTCTCGATCCTATTTACGGCACCTGTTCGTCGAGAGGGAAATCTACGCCTACCGTTTAGCTAGCCTTCATAATTTGTCCCATTATGCCAAGATAATGATGGACATCCGGACAGCGATAGCCTCCGGAACTATTTCAAAGATGCATGAACGTCTCCGAGGTGAAATGGAGGAACTCAATGATTGACATAGCTTATGCCATGGCCCCACCAGCTGGCCAAAATGGGGGCGACATGAATACGCTCCTCAGCTTTCTCCCGATGATATTGATCTTTGCGGTCTTTTACCTCTTGCTTATAAGACCCCAGCAAAAGAAAGCAAAGGAACACAGAATACTCTTGGAAAACCTTAAGAAAGGGGACTCCGTAATCACCCAAGGAGGGTTATACGGAAAAATCACCGGCATACAAGATCAGGTGGTAACACTTGAAATTGCGGACAAAGTGAGGGTAAAAGTCTCTCGGGCCCACATAGCTGGACTAGCCGCGGCTCCTCCGCCCCCCGAACAAAGTAGCTAAAAGGATGGCGTTTATGATTCAAGATTTACGGATACGTTTCGGTATTATTGGTGTTGTTCTCCTTGTGAGTATATTCCTGGTTTATCCCTCAGTAGGTCCTGTGCCAGAATTCTGGAGCAAGTATTTGCCTGCTAATCCTGTGCGCTTAGGACTAGACCTCAAAGGTGGTTTACATCTCATCCTAGAGGTAGAGGCCGATAAGGCAGTTGAAGCAGTGGTTGATCAAACTGCTTCTGAGGCCGCTGCGATTATGAAGGAAGAGAAGATAAGGTACTCAGATATCAGGCGAGGAGATGGATTCACCATAGAGATCCTACTTAAGGATCCGGAGCAAGCTGGACTATTCGATCAAAAGGTCTTGGATAAGCTGCACAATTTCAAAAAGATATCCTCCGGGCCGGTGGGTGGCGGGTTCGAGATCAAGCTTCAAATAGACGCCAAGTCTCAGGAAAGCATTAAACACAAGGCCGTGCGTCAGGCTGTGGACACCATTCGCAACAGGGTGGATGCCTTGGGGGTGGCAGAGCCGGACGTCGTTCTCCACGGAGAGGACAGAATTATAGTTCAGTTGCCCGGGTTGAAGGAGGACCTCAATAGAGCCATTGACATTATTAAGCAGACAGCGAGGCTAGAATTTAAACTAGTTGACGAGAAAGGTGACTTGAACGCGGCGCTTAAGGGTGACATTCCTGTAGGTGATGAGATCCTGTACAAGATTGACAAGAATCCCCAGACCGGTGTGGTAACTAAAACGCCCTATCTTATCAAGAAACAGATTTTAATGACAGGGGATGTCCTTACTGACGCTAGGGTTCAGCCAGACAAAATGGGACGCATGATCATCAGTATGGATTTCAACAGACTCGGGGCTCAACAATTTGAGCGTATTACAGGTGAACATGTTAGGGAGCGACTTGCAATAATTCTCGATAACAGAGTCTATTCTGCACCGGTCATCAAGGATCGCATATCCGGGGGGTCTGCCATTATAGAGGGGATGTTCACACCAGAAGAAGCCCACGATTTAGCGTTGGTGTTGAGGGCAGGTAGTTTGCCAGCCCCGGTAAAAATATTGGAAAACAGAATGGTTGGTCCTTCGTTGGGGGCCGATACCATTAGACTTGGGAGGAACGCTATTATATTAGGCCTAGTTCTAGTCGCGGTAGGGATGTTGGCTTACTACAAGTGGTCTGGGTTAGTGGCAGATATTGCCTTGATTCTCAATCTCCTCCTGATCTTTGCTGTTATGGTTCTCCCTGGACTTCGAGCCACACTTACGCTCCCAGGTCTGGCCGGTGTGGCGCTAACCATGGGTATGGCAATCGATGCCAACATTCTTATATTTGAGAGAATTAGAGAAGAATTGCGCTTGGGCAAGTCACCCAAAGCAGCGTTGGAGCTGGGCTATTCAAAGGCATTCTCAACGATATTTGACTCTAACTTGACGACCATCTTGTCTGCTTTGCCATTGATTCAGTTTGGAACCGGGCCTATCAAAGGTTTTGCGGTCACTCTATGCATAGGGTTGATTGTTTCCATGTTCACGGCACTATTTGTGACACGAGCTATTTTCGACTACGCCTTTCAGGTTAAGCGCATAAAGTCTTTGAGCGTATGATTTGGCCAATGTTTAGGCGCATTGAGGGCGATTAAGGATTATGACTGTTAGGATTGAGATCAGCGGTTACGCCACTAGAGATATGCGCCATAGCCTAAAAGGAACCACAAATACGACCTGGCTCCTAAGGATGGTCGGTGATAGGGCCGTTTCGGTGATTGGGATCTCGTTTGGCAGTTCAGACAAACAGGAAGGACGCTAGAAGTGGAACTTATACCCCCCAATGTAAATATCAATTTCGTAGGAAATCGCAGGTATGCATACGTGTTTACTGCGATCATGGTAATATTGTCGCTATTGTCGATACCAATTAAGGGACAAGTCCAGCTTGGAATAGATTTCAGCGGTGGAACAATAGTTCAGGTCAGATTTAATAAGCCGGTACATATTGAGGACCTAAGGGCCACTCTGAAAGATTTGAGTGAAAACCTCATAATCCAAAAGTTTACAATGGGTAACGAAGAATATCTCATAAGGATGGAGGTGCGCGAGGAGGGGCCTGAGCAATTAGTCAAAGATGTGCAGTCGGCTTTGGACTCAAAATTCGGCGCAGGAGTAAGTGAGATAAGAAGCGTCGAGTCGGTTGGTCCGAAAGTCGGTCGGGACCTTAGAGAATCCGCCATTTGGGCAACAGTGGTCGCCCTGGCTTTACTGCTGGCATATATGGCCTTTCGTTTTACCTTCAGCATGGGATTGGGCGCGATATTTTGCCTTATACACGATCTCATTATTATATATGGATTTTTCGTTTGGACCGGTAAGGAGTTTAATTTGACCATATTGGCGGCAATGCTAACAGTAATCGGCTATGACATCAACGACACTATCGTTGTATGTGATCGGATTAGAGAAAACTTGAAAACTATGAAGAAACGGCCTCTTGAAGAAATTATCAACGCATCCATCAATCAGACCTTGTCTCGGACAGTTTTAACATCCGGATTTACTTTGCTCGTGGTAGTCGCCCTCCTCTTTTTTGGGACCAATGTTCTCCGAGATTTTGCCTGGGCACTTTTCTTAGGTATACTCTTCGGGACTTATTCGTCCATATTTGTAGCGTCGCCATTGGTCCTTGCGATGGACAAGTATGTTCCCATAAAAAGGTTATGATTAAGATCCAGCAGCCTCGAGGGAATAATAAGCGGGCTCAGGACAGATGTATTTCTCGACGCTATGCGGCCAGAGCATTTCCATCCAAAGTGACGACTTTCATTCGCATTGAGTTCGTGAGAAGACATGAACCGTGTAATCGGGCATGAGCATGTGCTTGAACTTCTGGCGAGGGCAGTTATAAAAAACCGGGTCGCCCATTGCTATCTGTTTACTGGGACCGATGGAATTGGGAAGAAAATGACGGGGGTTAGACTCGCAAGTTTACTGAACTGCCCTTCGCCATCGAAAGATCCTCGATGTACATGCAACGTTTGCAGACGAATTGAAGCTGGAAACCATCCTGATTTTGAGGTGATATTACCTGATAGGGGCAGTATCAGAATAGAGCAAATTAGGCTGCTCCAAAACTATTTCAAATTTCCACCCTATGAAGGCCGTTGGAGGATTGCTCTGATAGACGATGCCCATCTATTGACTCGAGCAGCCCAAAATGCTTTGCTAAAGACCATGGAAGAACCGCCACCGGGGCGCATGATGATCCTGGTAAGTTCAAAACCCCATTTGCTGTTACCCACAGTCAGATCACGATGCCGAAGAATTCGATTTGCTCCACTGCGTGACAAAGACGTTGCATTTCTCTTACAACGTGAGAAAAAGATGTCAGAGGAAAAGGCTCTGATTCTAGCCTCTCTGTCTGGTGGTAGTGTTTCCGAGGCCTTACGCTTCGACACTAAAAGCTTCTCTGAAATTAGGATTCAGATACTAAATGTCTTAACTTCAGGGAACGCATCAAGATGGTGTGATCTGCTGGCTTTATCTGCCCAGATATCGCGGGACCAAGACAGCGTGAGAGAGGCACTTAAGATCATCGCCTCTTGGCTGAGAGACATTGTTAGGCTGAAATGGTTGCATGACACTACAATCCTTACCAATCGCGATTACATTGGCGTTATGAAGGGTATGAGAGATATTCTCGATGCCTACCAAATATTGAGTTGCTATGACGAGTTGTTGAAGGCCTTGGAACTGGCGGAATCAGATTCGAACGTCAACCGCAATCTAGTGGCCGATGTCATGCTAACTCGCATAGCGCTTTTACTTAAGCGTTGGACTCCAGTTCCTACTTGATATAGGCATACATATACTATGGAAAACGAACAGAACAACATCGAATCTGGATACTTACCAAAAACATGGTCAAAGCGAGGAAGAAAATCGACCTGTAAAAAAGATATCAGGCGATGTTCTTCTGGAAGCCAGCATTTTGAATCGTCTGATCCTATTCCAGTTGACAACGGTAGAATTGATCCTTGCTCCTGCGAAATTTGCACATTCAACAACAATTCTGAAGATGCTGGCGACGATCGCCAAATAAACGTAGATTTAGCCTCAGCCAGTTCAAACTACACGGATGTCTCTGATGACAGAACTTCTATGCTTAGGGATGAAGCAATAGGGAGCGAAGAAACTATAACTGTAAACTTATGCGGTATCAGGTTTGGTCGGGCTAGCCGGATTTATCATTTTGATACAGGCGGATTGGAGCTTTGCCAGGGCGATTGGGTCATAGTGAAGACCGAAAAGGGAACGGGGCTGGGGTACGTAGTCGTGCCACCTTTTGACAAAGAAATGGAGCCAAGCCAGCTCGAAGGGCTGCGTAGGGTGCTTCGTAAAGCAGGTCGCACGGATTTTGATCAATTCGAGCGATGTAAACAAAGAGAAAGGGAAGCTTTTGCCTACTGCCTTGATAGGATCGAGGCTCTCGGTCTGCCTATGAAGCTAGTGGCAGTAGAATGTTTCTTTGATTCCTCCAAATATGTTTTTTATTTCACTGCGGAGGGGAGAGTTGATTTCAGGGAGCTTGTAAAGCAGCTCGTTGCTCGATTTCCCGTGAGGATAGAGATGCGCCAGATTGGGGTTCGCCATGAAGCTAAGATGATCGGAGGGCTAGGGACGTGTGGCCAAGAACTTTGCTGCTCTCGTTTTCTCACAGACTTTCGGCCAGTTTCTGTACGGATGGCCAAGACTCAAAATCTATCTCTGAATCCCACTAAAATCTCCGGCGTATGCGGCAGGTTAATGTGCTGCTTGGGTTATGAACATGAAATCTACGAAGAATTCAAGAAAGGTTTGCCAAAAATAGGGAGACGGGTGAAGACACCTAAGGGCGAGGGCGTCGTTATTAAACAGAATCCTCTTACTGAAACAATCTTGTTGCAAGTGGATGAGTTAACAACGTTGGAGGTGAGGCGTGAAGATGTTGTTGATGGCCTGCCTGCATATTGGGGCTGTGAAGATGAAGAATCGGAAACTATAGATGCCGCAGACGATGAAGACTCTTTCGAGTAAAGGAGTGAGAGGATGTCTTTGTCCCGTGCATGTACCCGCATTTGCTTATACCTTATAGTTTGCATGTTACCGCCTCTCAATTTCCTTAATGCGGGACAAGTTTACGATCGTATAGCTAAAACCGGTGTGGTAAAACTTGGTGTACCTTATAACATTGTGCCGCAAGGATTCCTTCAAGACAACCAGTGGGTGGGGTTTGAAGTAGATTTAGCAACGGAGCTGGCGAGACGCCTTAAAGTCAAGGCTGAATTAGTGAGGGTAAACGATAAGACTTGGCGTTCATTGTTGAGTCGAGGCCTTTTAGACGGAGCATTTTGTCGCATTCGGCATACCCGAACAGTGGAAAAAGAATTCGACCTGTCTGAGTCCTTCTTTTACGATTCCCAACGCGTGTTAGTTCTCAAGGGTAGCTTTCGATCACTAAAAGACCTCAAGGCGCATAAGCTGGCAGTAGTTCAGGGCACCACGTCTGAGAGGCTTGCCATGAATCTTCTGAAAAGTTTGCAAGATGAGCAGGCCGAAACTAACGTGGTATCGTATCCTGATGCGGCGTCATGTTTCCTAGCGTTGACGAAGTCCAAAGTAGCGGGGTGGGTTGACTGGGGACTGACGTTACTAGAATATGCAGCTCACAATCAGGGGAGATTTGAAATCATAGATGTCTCAGATACAACCCAAGGGATTGCCATGGCGTTGCCTCAGGATGATTCAGCATGGCGCGACATGGTGAACTTTGCCTTACAAGACATGGCTATAGATGGTTCCCTCGACAAACTGTATGAAAAATGGTTTGGCCCGCAGACGCCCTATTCGTTTACCAAGAAACGTTCCCTGGAAATCTGGGCGGAATGACTGTCGTGGAAGGCTTAACGGCTGGCACTCAAGAAATAGTCTATAGAGAATAGAGCATGAAACGAGTGATCCTTGGCACGGCTGGACACATTGACCACGGGAAGACTGAGTTGGTGAGGGCCCTTACGGGTATTGACACCGATCGCCTTAAGGAAGAGAAGAGACGAGGCATAAGTATAGAACTAGGGTTCGCATTTCTAGACCTCGATGATGATATCCGTGTGGGGATAGTTGATGTGCCAGGCCACGAAAAATTTGTGCGTCAGATGGTGGCCGGTTCCGGCGGCATCGATATAGCAGCCCTTATAATAGCCTTGGACGAGGGGGTGATGCCCCAGACCGTTGAACACCTAGACATACTCACGTTACTGGGGATACCGCAAGGACTCGTGGTCTTGACTAAGCTGGACCTAGTTGATCAGGAATTAGCCCTTTTGGCGGAAGAAGATGCTAAGGATCTAGTCAAAGGTACCTTTTTGGCCGATTCACCTATGGTCATGGTATCCTCTCGAACAGGGGAGGGTTTGGATTACTTGAGATGCGTCCTCACCGACCTTGCTAGGAGAGTAGCACCAAGACCGGTTCACGGTCTCTTAAGGCTTCCAGTGGATCGAGTTTTCACATTAAAAGGTCATGGTACGATCGTCGCCGGCACCTTGATTTCAGGAACAATTGCCGTAGGTGATGAGATAGAAATTCAGCCAGCAGGATTAAAGACGTCTGTACGCTCACTGGAATCACACAATCGTTTTGAGGAGAAAGCCTTTCCCGGGGAACGCGTAGCTGTCAACCTCAGAGGAATCGAACAGAGCCAAGTTAAACGAGGAGACGTGCTAACTCACCCGGGTCAATTCACACCGTCTTATATGATAGACGTCAAGTTAACTGCCATTCCAAGAACGGTTGGCGGCGTCGTAAATCGTATGAAGGTTAGGCTTCACCATTTTACCTCTGAAGTGGAGGCAGTAGTAATTCTGCCTGATTTGGACGCACTCTTACCCGGTCAACAGAGCCTAGCACAAATTAGGACAGCCAGCAAAATAGTGCCCTCAGCCGGCGATCGCTTCGTATTAAGAGCTTTATCACCTTCTACAACGCTTGGTGGAGGGGTAGTATTAAATCCGCGCGGAGTCAAGCTTAAGGCCAGAACAATAAAATCTTTCAAGGAATCATACACGGAAGATGAGACTAGTATTGTCAGTGCACTGGTAAGGAGTAGTGGTCCGGGTGGTATAACGCAGAAGGAACTTTTGGGACTATCCGGCATGCCTGCCAAGCGCTTGGAAAACATCATCGCTGGTCTGAAAAGCCAGCAAACTCTTATTAGAATAGACCCGTCTGAAAATCGAGTGGTCCACTCGAACTTTTCGGATAGGGTTCGAATGCGCATATTGAGGCGTCTAGCCGATTACCACGCCGAGCATCCCCTTAAGCAAGGAATATCCAAACAGGAGCTCCGATCTCTATCATACGGATCAGATAAGCTCTTTAAGAGTGTTTTAGACCGTCTTACCCAGACTGGCGACATCGTGGTAAACGGAGACGTTGTGAGCCTGGCCTCGCACCAAATAACGCTAGGAAGAGCTGACAGTGACGTCAAGGATAGGCTACTTCAGATAATCACAGAAGGGTATAACACCCCTCCCACATTAAAAGAGATTACAAATAAGACCGGCTGGGATGCAAAACAAATCCGAAGCCTTCTCAGCATATTGGAAAAAGAGGATAAAGTTGTTAGAGTCTCTGAAGAGCTTTATTTTTCAAGACAATTTATAGACAGAATCAAAAAAAATCTGATCGACTTCTTCTCAAAAGAAACGCACCTTACGCCATCTCGATTTGCTGAGATTACGGGAGCTTCTAGGAAATTCAACATTCCCCTGCTCGAGTACTTGGATAAGGAACGCTTCACCATACGCGTCGGAGATCAGCGGGTACTCAGAGGCTCTGGGAGCTCTGGAGTGCGAGGTAAGCCGGCGTAAAAATCGGAAATTGCCTGAATCCTTTCGAGGCACTCTGAGCGAAACGTCTCGAATCTCTTTGCCGATTCGGGCGCATTGTCTTTCAAAAATATCAGCAGTGACCAGGTTTGGTGATCAAGGCAGGCATAGGATTTGTCCAAAAGGGACAATAGTTGCTTTTCAGCGAGGCTGACCTTAGTAAGAAGTACACCCCTGATTTTAGCCCTTACTGTACGCAGGCGCCTTTGCAAATTAGAGACTATTTCTGCAGCAACGTCTGGAGATGCGCCTTCTGTCATAACAGAATCTGAAATCACGCCAACCAGTATGAATGCATCGTTAAGGTATGCCGTGGAGGTCTCCAAAAATGCGTTCAAATAGATTTTTTTTCCTTGATCAGCATTTGCTGATGATGCCAACAGGAGGAAAACAAATATTTGCAATAAGTGGACAAGGTTGATCCTCTTGACTTCCATGCCGAGCTCTTTCATAAACGATTTCATGGCCTACTTTCAAAGATTGTTTACAAACATACCACCACCATAGACTAGGAACAACGTTTTTCATGAAGATACTGCTTCATACGTGTTGCGCTCCCTGTTTAGTCGTACCGTGGGCTGACCTTAGGTCTGAGGGCCATGAGGTCACAGCTTTTTTTTACAATCCTAACATACACCCATATTCTGAATATCTCCGGCGCTTGGACGCTCTCCAATCTTACACCAAAGACAAGGGGATCAGCGTTCTCATAGGAGATGAAAGCCATGAAATGGAGGAATGGTTCAGGCGAACTGCTTTTAGAGAACACCATCGTTGCGAGGCGTGCTTCGATCTGCGAATTAGAAAGACTATTGAAATGGCTAAATTCAAGGGTTACGATGCATTTTCCAGCACTCTGTTTTACAGTAGATTTCAGAAACACGAAATGCTGAAAGAGGTATGCGAAACACTGTCGGTGGAAATGGCTATGCCCGTGTATTACCGTGATTGGCGGACAAGATGGAACGAAGGTGTAAAGCAATATCGCATTACGGGCTTATACCGGCAAAAGTATTGCGGCTGCATTTACAGCGAAAAGGAACGGTTAATGAAGATTCTCTGAGTTTGGGGGTTGCATAAGTCTTCTCAGAGGGTGTATAAGGAATCATTCTCGATTCTAATCTTCAACGAGATCCCTTAATGAGAAGAGTTTTTGCCTGGCGCGTTAAGAGGGCCGCGTCAAAAAGCATACTGCTTACTGTTCTGTGTTGTGCTCTTTTAGTCCCGTCCGAGGTCGCCGGAGCTCCTATCACGGACACAAAAGTAACGAATAATCGACCGTGGATGATGATAGCATTGACGCCGGATGGCTGTGCGGGAGGTTGTAGGCGACTGCACTCGGTCGTGAGCGATTTGTCCCGCAATTCCAACGGGTTGATATACCATTTCAGCCAAGTAACGTTGGAACTTATAGCAGATATACAGCCCGAATTTATCATTCTCAGCCCACAAGGTACTCCATGGTGTCGTTACACCGGACAAAAGGCTGTGGCGCTTCAGAATTTTCTGTGGTCGTTAGCAGCCGCGGTTGAACAAATGCATGTGCCAGTTCTTGGAGTCTGTGGAGGACATCAGGCGTTGAGTCTAGCTTTTGGCGGCAAAGTGGGACCCATTAGGGCTGGCCAGGACGATTGCATGCCCTATACAAAAGATCGCCAAAGCGGGTTAGTGACACTGAGACAGACAAATCCTGATCCAATTTTCTCGGGTATCGAAGAACAATTCCAAATTGTCCAAAGTCATTATGACGAAGTCAAAGCTTTGCCTGCCAATTTTATGCTATTGGCTGAGGATAAGATTAGTCCCAATCAAATTGTACGTCATATTGAACGGCCTGTGTATGGCATCCAGGGGCACCCTGAATCCTCGCGGGGCAATAGCAGTCCTGGAACGAAGTTAATAAAAAACTTTCTTGATATAGCCAGTGGTTATAACAAGACAGTTAGAAGCATATTGCTTGAAGAAAGAAAGCTCTTGTCGTTCAAAAAGGCTGTTTACTCCTACATGGGATACGGAATCCATTGATCAGACGATGGCGAGAGCTAAATTTCGGAATTATTCAAAAAGGAGTGGAGGTAATCCATGGCAGATGAATCTGAGAAGATTTTAGTAGTGGGAGGTGGCATTAGTGGAATGACATCCGCTATAGAGGCGGCAGAGGCCGGAGCTGAGGTCATTCTTGTAGAAAAGAGCCCCTTCCTCGGTGGCAGGGTGGCTGCTCTCAATCAGTATTTTCCTAAGTTGTGTCCTCCCTTTTGCGGATTGGAGATAAATTTTAGAAGGATAAAGCAGAATCCAAAAATCACATTTTATACCCAAGCTCATGTCGAATCTATCACCGGCTCACCTGGGAACTACGAGGCCTTGATAGTAGTTGAGCCTCGATATGTGAACGAGAACTGTACAGCCTGTGGTAAATGCGCCGAAGCTTGTGAGTCAGAGATACCGAATCCGTTGAACTTTGGTATGGATAAGATCAAAGGCGCATACCTTCCCCATCCAATGGCTTTTCCCTTTAGGTACGTGCTAGCCTCTGAGATTATTGGAACGCCAGACGCTAAGAGATGCTTTGATGCTTGCTCTTATGGAGCCATTGACCTTGATATGCAAGTAAAGACGCTCAAAGTTAAGGCAGGAGCAGTGGTATGGGCCACTGGTTGGGACCCCTACGATGTGGAGAAAGTGGACTACCTCGGTCTTGGCCGAATTCCAAACGTTATGACCAGCCTTATGTTTGAGCGACTTGCCTCACATACCGGCCCAACCGAAGGTAAACTAGTGCGACCTTCAGATGGCAAAGAGATCAAAAGCGTAGCGTTTGTACAGTGCGCAGGGTCGAGAGACGAGAACCATCTCCCCTATTGCTCGGGTGTATGTTGTCTTGCATCTCTGAAGCAGGCAACGTACCTCAGGGAAAGGGTAAGCGATAGCAAAGCTTATATTTACTACATCGACGTACGGGCCATGGGTAAATATGAGGATTTTTATACTCGTGTGCAGCAAGATGAAAACATCGTGCTGACCAAGAGCAAGATCGCAAGGATCTCAGTGGATAAAGACTCCGGAGGGGTTTTGATAGAAGGAGAAGATGTCAGCCGATCGGGAAAAGTGAAGCAGGTTGTTGACCTCGCCGTATTAGCGATAGGGATGGTCCCTGGCACAGCTAAACAGAAGCCAAGCCTACCTATGGACTACGATGATTTTGGTTTCGTGACGTCATCAGGGCAATCCGGCATCATACCGGCTGGCTGTGTGAAGGCCCCTATGGAAGTGGCAGCTTCGCTTCAAGACGCGACCGCCGCTGCACTCAAAGCCATTCAGTTAATCGCGGGGAGGTAGGAGTTCCATGGATCAAAAAATAGGAGTTTACCTTTGCTCAGGATGCGGAATTGGGGATTCTTTAGACTTCGATGCCCTGAAAGCCGTGGCCGACGAGTTCAAGATATCGAAATTTGAGATTAATCCTCAGCTCTGTTCACCGGACGGTGTCAAGGGCCTGAGGGCCGATGTAGAGTCTGGAGAAGTCAACTGCCTTGTTTTAGGGGCGTGTTCGGGCCGAGTCAAGACAGAAGAGTTTTGTTTTGACCCCATGACAACGGTGTTGGAGCGTTTGAACTTAAGGGAACATGTGGCATGGTGTCAACCTGCTGGTTCGGAAGATACTCAGATGATGGCGGAAGACTATTTGCGTATGGCCATCACACGGGTAGAAAAAACCACCCTACCCTCTCCTTATGTTGAGGCTACTGACAAAACCATTCTGGTAGTCGGGGGGGGAGTAGCCGGTATCCAGGCTGCCCTGGATGCTGCAGCAGCAAAATACAAAGTGGTATTGATCGAGAAGGAGGACCAGCTCGGAGGGTACTTAGCCAAATGCAGCAAAAACACCCCAACTAAGCCGCCATATCAAGAACTCGAGGATGTCTCAGTCCAAGAGTTGATAGACCAGGTTAATACCAACCCGAACATTAAGGTCCTGTGCAACACTACGATCCAGAAAATTTCGGGTGCGCCCGGGATGTTTGATGTGACGACTAATAACGGCAATGCCCCGTTTAGGGTGGGGTCTATAGTGCTGGCGGCCGGTTGGAAGCCTTATGATGCTAACAAACTGGAACACCTATCCTATGGAAAGATTCCTGATGTCATCACAAACGTCCAAATGGAGGAAATGGCCAAATCTGGCAAGATCGTTTGTCCCTCGGATGGTTCAACGCCAGGGGTGACTGCTTTTATTCAGTGTGCTGGTTCGCGCGACCCTAACCACCTGCCTTATTGCAGCGCAGTATGCTGCCGGGTTTCACTCAAACAATCGCTGTACATCAAAGAACAAGACCCGGAGGCCAAGGTGTTCGTGTTTTACAAAGACATGAGGACCCCGGAGCAGCATGAGGAGTTTTACAAGAAAGTTCAAAAAGATGGCGTTGTTTTTGTAAAGACAGACACCGCTCAGATAAAGATAACCGAGGGATCGGAACGAAAGCTGTCTATTGAGGCCATTGACGAACTGCTAGGAGAGCCAATCACTATAGAGGCCGACCTCGCAGTATTGGCAACAGGAATGGAGCCGGCCGTCCTTGATGATCCTATCCTTAACCTCGAATATCGCCAAGGACCAGCCTTACCCGAACTAAAGTACGGCTTCCCGGATTCGCATTTTGTGTGTTTCCCATACGAGACGAGGCGAACGGGAATATATGCGGCGGGTTGTGTGAGACAACCAATGACTTCAGCGAGAGCTTCCAACGACGGTACAGGTGCTGCACTTAAAGCTATTCAATGCGTCGAGCTGACCTCACAAGGGAAAGCCGTGCACCCTCGAGCAGGGGATTTGTCATATCCTGATCTGTTTATTCAACGGTGCACTCAGTGCAAACGATGCACAGAAGAATGCCCCTTCGGAATGTATAACGAGGACGTAAAAGGAACTCCTCTACCCCACCCCACTAGGTGCAGACGCTGTGCAATATGTATGGGGTCATGTCCGGAGCGAATTATTTCCTTTAACAACTATTCGGTGGACATGATAGGTTCCATGATCAAATCCATTAGTGTTCCAGAAGAGTATGAGGAGAAGCCCAGGATTGTGGGACTAATATGCGAAAACGATGCCTTTCCAGCATTAGACATGGTTGGCATTCACGGATTGCAGTATCCTCCCTGGGTGAGATTTATTCCTCTTCGATGCCTTGGCTCTCTGAATTTGGTCTGGATTGCAGATGCCCTATCTAAAGGGATAGATGGAATCATCCTGTTTGGCTGCAAACACGGCGACGATTATCAATGCCATTTCATCAAGGGTAGTGAGCTAGCCAACACGAGGATGGAGAAAATCAAAGAGACCCTGGATAGACTCGTTTTGGAATCCGAGCGGATACGTTTGGAACAAATTTCGATTGACGATTATTACAAGATTCCGCAGATCTTGGAAGAATTCACGACCAAGCTGGAGGAGCTAGGGCCCAATCCTTATAAGGGCTTCTGAGGGTCTCTTAAAGAGATAGCCACACAATGTTAAAAGGGGCAGGAACAGCTGAAGCGCTGGCCATTAAATCTAAAATCAAACACCAGGGCTTGCCGATGTTCCCCCTTGCACCTGAAGTTTTGGCAGAGAATTCCAATGAATAAAGGATGAATCATGGAGACGAGAATACCTTTTCTAGAAGTCAGTGATGCGATAGTGGCATCTGGGGCGGAAACACTATACTGGTGCATGCAATGCGGTTTATGCACAGGCACTTGTCCTTGGCGGCTCGTCCCAGGAGAAGCCTCAGAACAATTTAACATCCGCTTAGTTCAGCGCATGGGGCAGCTCGGTCTTGAAGGCTTTGAGTCCGAAAATTGTCTTTTCGCGTGTACTACATGTAGAGCGTGTGTTGACCGATGCCCTAGGGGCGTGGACATCATAGGTAATGTCCGAGGCATGAGGAGTATGCTGGCGGAGGTTGGCACTATACCTCCTAGCCTTAAGCCAATAGCCGGAAGCTTACACTCTCAAGGCAATCCGTGGTCTGGTGAAAGGTCAAAAAGGACTGATTGGACAAAGGACATGGACATACCTAAGTTTTCTGGTGACACCGAATATTTCTTGTTTGTGTGTTGTACCAGCTGCTTCGATATAAGGAGTCAGAAGATAGCCAGAGCAGTGGCAACCGTACTGAAAGCCGCAGGGATCAGTTTTGGAATCATCGGTGAAGAGGAAAGCTGTTGCGGTGAATCTATCCGCAAAATAGGCGATGAACAACTATTTCAGAAACTGGCACAATCAAACATTTCGCTTTTTAATGGAAAGGGTGTCAAGAAGATTATCGTCACATCTCCGCACTGCCTATTCACGTTGAAAAACGAATACCCTGAGTTAGGTGGGGAGTGGGAAGTTTATCATTACAGCGAAGTTATTGCTGCTGCAATCCGAGAAGGCAAGCTGCAAATCAATGTAGATGGTGCTGCAATTGCTTTTCACGACCCATGTTACCTGGGACGTCACAACAATGTGTACGACCACCCTAGAGAGCTAATCAATGCGATTGGCCAACTCAAAGAAATGGATCGACACGGCAAAAACAGTCTCTGCTGTGGCGGCGGCGGCGGACGCGTGTGGATGGAAACCAAGGCAGGAGAGCGTTTTGCCGAACTGCGCATTTCTGAGGCGTTGGATACCGGCGCGAGTGTACTTGCGACATGTTGCCCTTATTGCGTTACTATGCTGGAGGATTCCTGTAATGTGATGGGCAAACAAGGTGAACTGAGAGTAGTGGATCTCGTAGAATTGATAGCAGAAAAGTTGTAATTCTACTCCCAGCTCCGGTGCACCATTGTACCGGCGCTGGGTCTTACCCAGGGAAACACATGCTGAAATCGGTTTGTTGTGAGCGAGATGACGTGAGCACGTTTCAATTATTGCGAGCAAATGCCATATGGCGTGTAGCTCCCAATTTTATCCTTGTAAAAAGACAACCATGCCATTTTTGGGAATTGACCGCGAATTCCGACCGTGTTTCAGAATGTCATTTTAACGAAAGTGGCAAACCAAGAAGACCGGTCCCCGATCAAGTCGGGTACGGCATTGTATGAGTGTTTATGATTGTGAGGAGACCCAACCGTACGTGTAAGTCTCAGTTCTCGGTCTGGTGAAAGTGAACAGACCAAATAACGCACATTCCACCACAAGCCCCCTCAAGTCCCAGGGAAAATTGTAGTCTTCCGAGACACACCTTGCGTAGAGAGGACTCAAATCCGACATAAAATCACCCACCACCTAATAGTCGGGCACACAGCTTTAGGTTACACTTTCAAGACGACCTCACCTTAACGCCTACAACTCGAGACATGTTTTTGTTTTCGAGCCAGTACAAATTTAACCCGTTATCCTGCAGATCGCCCCGACTAACCATTGACTATAACTCGTTTTCTTTGGCAAACTTTTGGAACTCCTCATAGCTATTTGGAGTCCCGATATCGAAGAAAGCCCCTTCCAGGACAATTCCTCTCATTTGACCTCGACTGGCCCATGCAGGGAATAGTTCCTTTTCCATTGAGAAAAAACGGCCCGTTGGCAAACTTTTGATCGCGTCGCGGGACAGCGCTGTCATTCCAGCGTTTATGAGACCCGGACCTTTTGAACACTGTGCTTTCTCCTCGAACCTCACCACCCGCCCACTATTATCCAAAACTACAGATCCGTACCTGGATGCCTCTGGAACCTCTGTCAGAGATAGCGTAACCTTTGGATCTTCTTTTGCATGTTCCAACAAAAGACGGTGGATATCGGCATCGAAGAAAGTGTCGCCGTTCACTAATAGCGTGGGGTCAGTAGCAAGAGCTTCGGCGTGCTTAACGGCTCCTCCTGTTCCTAAGGGAACGTCCTCGCGCGAAAACAGGACAGAGGGACTACAAAAAGATCTGAAATGATTTTCGATCCATTCTGATCTATATCCGGTTAGCAGCACTATCTCGTCGAATCCCTTTTTGTATAGCCATCTAACGAGGATTTCCAGAAAAGGTTTACCGTTGACAAGGGCCATGGGCTTTGGTCTGTCGTTTACCACAGATCGCAGCCTAGTCCCTAGGCCACCAGCAAGGACAAAGACTCTCACTACCTCTTTACCAATCATTCTTGAATCTGTACTCCATTGCCGTGACCCTTACGGCGTAATTTGGTTCTATAAATTCAAAATGTTACGCTAAATCATGCCCTTGGTCAACGTGTGATCGGACGAGCTTACAAATTTTGTACAATTGGCCAAAGGAGCGCTACTCTCGGGCAAACTGGAAAAATAGCTTTTCTAAAATGAAGTTCATTTATAACTCTGAAAATCCTGTTGTGTGGAGCTTCTCAAAATTAACTAAATGTTAGCAGAGGCCTGAAGCATGTTTGTCTTTACTGAGCACTTGTTTCTAGTCGATTTTTCTGAGATACAAACGAAAGTCTGGCCACGGTTTGCCGCATGATTCTTATCATTCCTAGTTCAGTGTGAGCCAACACCTTGCGAGCTATTGTTAAGTAATTAATGAGACGAGAGATTAATGGACTCGTACATGCAGTCTATGTCTTTCTTCCAGGACTGTATGTCCTCTAGAGCACGAGAGGAGAGGTATGTTTTTTTTTCGCGTTTTGGTATATGCCTGGGGCAATCATCCATCAATCCGAAGTTTACATTCATGGGTTCGTATCTATGGCGTGGCACCGTACGCGTGTGTCTCAACAGGCCTCCTATGGCAGTAGTTGTTGGAGGCAGCATAGGAATCTGTCCCCTGCAAAGCAGACCAGCCATTAGCGCAATTGCTAATCCTGATGCAGTGGACTCAATATATCCTTCAACGCCGCTGATTTGTCCGGCAAAAAAGATGTGAGGCATAGTTTTAGAGCGACAAAACTGGTCTAAATACCTTGGAGCATCCACATAAGTGTTCCGATGAATGGACCCAAAACGTGCAAATTCTGCTTTTTCGAGTCCTGGTATCATTCGGAAAATTCGCTCCTGCTCGGAATAGGACATCTTTGTCTGAAAACCGACCATGTTGTATAAAGTTTCTTCTTTATTCTCCGTTCTGAGCTGCACTACTGCAAAAGGCGCTCTTCCGGTAGATGGATCGATAAGGCCCACGGGTTTCATTGGTCCATAGGCCAATGTATCTGGCCCCCGCCTTGCCAGTTCTTCAATTGGTAGACAGCCTTCAAAATATTTTGAGTCCTCAAATGGATGGGGACTGACCTTCTTAGCATCAAGTATTGCAGCAACAAAACTCCGATATGTAGCTTCGTCCATCGGAGCATTAAGGTAGTCTCCTTCCTGAGTATCGTACCGCGACGCCCTGAATAGTTTGGAACGATCAAGACTCTCCGCGTAAATGATGGGAGCGATAGCGTCGTAAAAGGTAAGCCCCTCCCCGCCTAGATGGTGCTCTATGGCCCTTGCTAACTTTTCTGACGTGAGAGGCCCAGTAGCTATAATCGCAGGACCATCTTTCTCCGGTGGTAAAGAATGAGCTTCCCTCCTTTCTATGGTCACATTAGGATGACTTTGGAGTTTTTCTGTAATGAGAACCGAGAATTCATTCCTATCCACGGCCAGGGCCCGTCCTGCGGGCACCCTCGTCGACAAAGCAGCTTCTATTATAAGTGAATTCAGCATCCTCATCTCTTCCTTGAGGATCCCAGCAGCAGCTTGTAGTGAATATGAGCGCAGCGAGTTCGAGCAGACCAGTTCCCCAAGGTTTACAGAGACATGCGCTGGAGAATACTTCAGTGGCTTCATCTCGATAAGGAGCACCTTGATATCGCGTGATGCCAGCTGCCAGGCCGCTTCGCAGCCTGCAAGTCCGCCTCCGATGATAGTGATTTGCATTTCCGTCTAGTTTCTGCTCAGAGCGAGCAGCCCCATCGAAGCATCCGCATAAAATGGGTTTGGCGCCCTGGTCGGCTTTGTTTTTTGTTTTTCGGCAATGTATCTGGTAGGGCTTGTAGTGTCGCGAGATTCCAGCACAGCTATACGAACCGGTACCGTGCCAGGCCGCAACATACCTAATTCCCTCGCAGCACCGTATGACAAATCAATTATACGATCATCAATGAATGGCCCTCGATCGTTAATTCTAACCACTACCGCCTTGTTATTCGTGAGATTGGTCACCTTTACAAGGGTATTCATGGGTAACAAGTTATGAGCAGCCGTCATGCTATACATGTCGTATTTTTCACCTGAGGATGTTTTCTTTCCGTGAAAGCCGGGGCCATACCAAGACGCCGTACCTTTTTCAACGTGACCGGCCGCCACCTTCTTCCAAGGCACGTAAGTCTTCCCGTTGACGGTGTAAGGCTTTCCTGTCTCATTTTTGACGATAGAGACATTTGCTGTGCAACTTAGAAGGCCCACAGATAATGCCAGGAAGATCAGCGTCTGGGTATATTTCATGATAAAGTGTTGTTACATTGATTAGATAACATTAATAATCAAAAGCTTTTTATCATGAAATATTTATAAATGTCAATAAATTATAGTTAATACATGTTGCATTATTCCATTAAAGGTGACTGTTCATGACCTTGACAAGGCATCATCCAGCTCTAAAAGTACATAGTCAGTTGTACCCAGCCCGATTTCCTCTGCATATGAAAGTTGATGTCGCCAGTCTATTTCAGGGAAAAGTTGCCTGAACTTGTCACCCCCTTGTTGAAATTGACTAAAAAGTTTGCATGTCGGATTTGGCGGAGCTTGATTTACCATATCGGCTGCCGCAGCGTCAATTGCTACCGGATCCGTCGAAGCCAACACACCGAGATTAGGTATTATGGGGCTGTCTGAGAAAGGATAGCAATCGCAGAGCGGCGATACGTCCGTGATAAAAGTAAAGAAGAGGGTTTTTTGCTTCTTGTTTTGAATGGCCGCAGCGGCGTACTCCACCATTTTTTCCATGAAGATATTGATGGATTGATTCCATTGAATGGTAATGGCGCCTTGCTTACACGCAAGGATGCATTCGGCACAGCCCACGCAATTCTGGGGATTAATGCTGGCCTTCTTAGTCTTTCCTTCGCCTTCCAGTACTATAGCCCCGCCCCGGCACCACACGGTACAGTCACCGCAACCGATGCATCTTTTTCTGGAAATCTTTGGAGAAATATTTGAATGCTGCTCCAGTTTGCCCGCCCTCGAGGCGCAACCCATTCCCAAGTTCTTGATAGCTCCACCAAAACCCGCCAACTCGTGACCCTTGAAATGGGTCAAGACAACCAAACCGTCGGCGTAATATATATCCGCAGCCAAGTGAGCCCTTTGGACATGTTTTCCATAAAATTCCGCGTCTGCGCTGTTGTTGCCGCGCAACCCGTCGGCTATGATTACGGGAGCCCCCGTTATCTCTCGCGTAAATCCATTGTCAAAGGCAGTCGCAAGGTGACTGTAGGCCTCGGTACGTGAGCCTACATACAAGGTGTTAGTATCGGTCAAAAAGGGCTTTGTCTCGAGAGCATGGAGCCTATTTATGACCGGTCTTACGAGCTGAGGTCTTATGGATGCGGTGTTTCCAGCTTCTCCAAAATGGACTTTGACGGCTATAAGATCTTTTGGAGCAAATTTTTGTTCGGGTTCCAGCAAGTCGAATAATTGCCCCACCTTTGTAGGAACGTTTCTCTTTCTGTTTGCCGACAAATCAGCATGGTAAACCGTTGCTGCCATCCTGGTACTCCCACTTAATATCAAATGTATTCAACGTGATTATCTACTCGGGGATAAAAAATCTCAAGGCCTAAAAGTTCATTTTGCTCTGCTATTTAATCCCTCAGTAGGATATAATAGATAGTCGAAGGCATGTACATCGCGCATACCTTCTGGGTAGTGCGCCTTATGAGAACTCTTTTTTCCAATTCATAGAGCGACATGCATGCCGCTGACCGTACTCCTTGGGAAGCACGACTATGAGAGACCGTATAGGCGAGATGCTCTTAAAGGCAGGGATGATTACCCAGTCGGACCTTGAGCGGGCGACGGATTACCAGCGTCAACATGGTGGACGCATATCCCATGCTTTGGTACAGCTTGACATTTTGAGCGAAGAAGATCTCCTCGAGTTTTTTTCCCGCGAGTTTGGATTACCTACGGTATCCCTGGATGAGATCGATTTTGATCCCCGTGCTCTGAAACTGATTCCGGCACAAACTGCTCGCAAGTACCGAGCCATCCCTTATCGCGTTTATGATTCGACGTTACAGGTAGCTATGTCTGACCCTACTGATTTTAGGGCCATAGACGATTTGAAGTTCCGGACAAATCTTGTAGTAAATGTTAGCATAGCAACTGACTCGCAGATTAGAAAAGCTCTAGACAAATTTTACGGCACTGGTATAGAAGCCCAAGAAATGCTTGCCGATTTCCGCACACAATTCCCGGACATTGGCGAGGCGGAACAGGCAGAACTGGACGCATTGGATTCGGTTAAAGCCGCCGAACAAGCACCAGTGGTAAAGTTTGTGAATCTGATGCTTCGTGAAGCTATATCGCGGCGCGCTAGTGACATTCATATAGAGCCTTACGAGAATTCCTTGCGTGTGAGATTTAGAATCGATGGCGTGCTGTATGAAGTCCTCAACCCTCCGCTATCGTTAAAAAATCCGGTGGTCAGTCGCATTAAGATCATGTCTCGTCTGGATATTGCTGAAAGGAGACTCCCGCAAGATGGGCGCATAAAACTTAAACTTTCTAAAGATCGGGAGATGGATTTTCGTGTATCGTGTCTGCCAACCTTGTTCGGGGAAAAAGTGGTGCTTAGATTACTGGACAAGACCAACTTACAGCTCGACATGACTAAGCTAGGGTTCGAGGAAAAGCCTCTCCAGGTTTTCAAGGATTCAATTCACAAGCCGTTTGGAATGATATTAGTAACTGGACCTACTGGTTCCGGAAAGACTACTACCCTATACAGCGCGCTGCATGAACTGAATTCTCCCGAGGTAAACATCTCTACAGCAGAAGATCCTGTTGAATTCAACCTCCAAGGAATCAATCAAGTACAGGTCCACGAGGATATTGGTTTAACCTTTGCTGCTGCCTTACGTTCATTCTTGCGACAAGACCCTGACATAATAATGGTTGGCGAGATCCGGGACCTGGAAACAGCGGAAATAGCTATCAAAGCAGCCCTGACTGGTCACCTGGTACTGTCCACTCTTCATACCAATGACGCTGCACAAACGATCAACAGGCTCATTAACATGGGGGTAGAGCCGTTCCTAGTGGCCAATTCGGTGAATTGCATCATCGCCCAAAGGCTTGCAAGAAAGCTTTGCCTGAAATGCCGGATGGAGGTAGAGCCACCAGCTGAGGCTTTGAGAGACCTCGGCATCAAAATGGAAGAGATTGGGACCTTTAAAGTTTACGAGCCGCGAGGCTGCGACGAATGTGGTAACACTGGTTTCAAGGGAAGAGTGGCGCTATACGAAGTCATGCCAATCGGCGAAGAACTGAAAGAACTCATTTTAGGCGGGGCCCCAGCATCAGCCCTTAAACGGGAAGCGATTCGATTGGGTATGGATACGCTTCGTATGGCCGGGCTTAACAAACTAAGGCAAGGAATTACGACTATAAATGAGGTCATTCGTAGCACCATGGCTGACTAGTCGGTCAGGATGCTAATATGTGAGGATTAGAGCTAGTGGCAAACCTTCATGATTTTCTTAAGGAAATGGTTGATAGAGGCGCGTCGGACCTACACATATCGGCCGGACTCCCTCCCATGATTCGGTTAAGGAATAAGCTTGTCCCTCTCGAATTCCCCCCTTTGTCAGCTCAGGACACTGCCAAGCTTTGTTACAGCGTCCTGACCCAGTCACAGAAACAAAGGCTTGAGGAAGAGCAAGAAATCGATTTTTCCTTTGGTCTAAGGGGACTGAGTCGCTTCCGCGCAAACTTGTTTATGCAGCGAGGCAGCATCGCAGGGGCTTTTAGGGCCATTCCCCAAGAGGTGCCGTCTTTCGAGGCTTTAGGGCTCCCACCAGTTGTGGAAGAACTTTGCAAGAGACCAAGAGGTCTGGTCCTAGTGACAGGGCCTACCGGTTCTGGGAAGTCCACTACTTTAGCGGCCATGATCGAACGAATAAACTCGACTCGCCAGAATCACATCGTAACCATAGAGGATCCCATAGAATATCTCCACCGCCATAATAAATGCATCGTGAACCAAAGAGAGGTTCATCAAGACACAAAAAGCTTTCATGCAGCTTTGAGGTCTGTGCTCCGACAAGACCCAGATGTCGTTCTAATAGGTGAGATGAGGGATCTCGAAACTATCGAAGCCGCTCTTACGGTCTCCGAGACAGGACACCTGACATTTGCCACCTTACATACTAATTCCTGTGCCCAGACGATTAACCGAATCATCGACGTATTTCCCGCAGACCAACAGCCAAGGGTTAGGACTCAATTGAGTTTCGTCCTTGAAGGAATACTCTCTCAGCTCCTGCTACCCTCTCTCCACGGGACAGGTAGGGTTATGGCCTTGGAGGCTTTGGTACCAAACTCGGCAATTCGTAATCTAATAAGGGAAGATAAGGTGCACCAGCTATATAGCCAGATGCAGGTGGGGCAGACCTCGTCTGGCATGATCACCATGAATCAGTCGCTTGCATCTCTATGCAAGAAAGGGCTAATAAGCATCGAAACCGCTCTAGAAGTTTCATCGTATCCAGACGAACTTAGATCACTGTTGGGGGCAGGGGGGAAAAGATGATGTACAGTCACTGCTCTTCATGCCCAAGTGACTCTGAGTTAATTCATCATGGAGTTTCGACGGAGGAACATTGATCATGCCCGAATTTGTATGGAAGGCTAAGTCTTCAGCAGGCATGGTCGTCAAGGGAGAAATGACAGCTCCCAACGAATTTGCCGTAACAGCCCGTCTAAAGCGTATGAAATTCGACAACATAAAGGTGAAGAAAAAGCCCAAAGATATTTTTGAGAATGTTTCTTTCCTTCAACCCAAAGTCCCCACCAAAGAAATCGTCATTTTCACCCGGCAGTTCGCTACCATGATCGATGCTGGTTTGCCGCTGATTCAGTGCCTGGAGATCCTGGCGAATCAACAGCAAAACAGGACTTTCAAGAATGTATTGACCGATATCAAGCGCAGCGTTGAAGGTGGTAATACCTTGGCAGACTCGCTTCATAAGCATCCCAAGATATTCGACGATCTTTTTGTCAATCTTGTTCGAGCTGGTGAGGCGGGAGGTGTTTTGGACACAATATTGAGGCGGCTGTCAACTTTCTTGGAGAAGTCAGAAGCTCTTAAGCGGAAGGTAAAAGGAGCGCTGGTTTATCCAGTGGTGATGCTGATAGTGGCTGTGGCCGTAGTAGCCATTTTACTGGTTTTTGTGATTCCTGTGTTTAAGGAGATGTTTGCGGGTGCTGGTCAAAAGCTCCCAGCCCCTACCTTATTTGTAATAGGTTTGAGCGAGTTCGTTAGGGATTACATAATCCACATGATTGTGGTACTTGGTCTCATAGGATATGGCTTGCGTCGGTATATCAAAACACCAAGGGGACGACAGGTTTTTGATTCACTCCTTCTCAAGATGCCTGGTCTGGGAGACCTGATACAGAAAGTCTCTGTGGCAAGGTTCTGCTCAACGCTAGGCACTATGCTCTCTAGCGGTGTTCCTATAATGGACGCACTGGCTGTCACGGCGAAGACAGCCGGCAACGTTGTAGTGGAAAAAGCGGTAATGAGTGCCAGAAAGGCGGTTGGAGAAGGTCGCTTCATGGCAGACCCCCTCATGGAAACGGGGGTGTTTCCCGGGATGGTCACCAGAATGATAGCCGTGGGTGAGGCTACAGGCGCGCTGGACGCCATGCTAGCCAAAATTTCCGAGTTCTATGAGTCTGAAGTGGACACAGCCGTCCAGTCACTTACACAATTGCTAGAGCCGATCATGATCGTCTTCCTCGGGGGTGTTTGTGGAGGGATGGTAATTGCCATGTATCTTCCTATATTCTCTATGGCAGGGGCAATATCAGGAGCCCGATAAAAGATAGTTCTTCGAAGCTCTATTTTTCTCTGAACATTGTAGGCAAACCGTGGGCGGGCGCAAGACCTGAGGGTTCTAGTATGCGTAGGGAGCTTGGAGACTTGACTTTTCGCGTGGAAGAGGATAAATACGCAATCTAATTTAGGAAAAGGTTAGGAGGCACTCAGTTTGCCTAACAATTTAAGAACTGAATCCAAGGCAAGTATTGCGTCGCTTGTAGAGACAAGGCTCAAAAAAATTCAAGAACTTATCGATAAGGGCATCAATCCCTATTCTACAGGTTTTAAACCCGAATTGACCTCCGCCGAATTGGCTACACAATTTGGTTATTTAAAGACGGCTGATGAGTGTGCGGATTATTTAAAGATGGGGGGGCGCATTGTTGCTATGCGTGTAATGGGCAAGGCGTCTTTCGCAAGATTGAGGGATTCTGCAGGGGATTATCAGATATACATAGCTCGCGACACAGTGGGAGATGAGCAGTATAGCATCTTTAAGAAACTTGATATTGGAGATATAATCGGGGTCGCGGGTACACCGTTCAGGACACGCTCGGGCGAACTAAGCCTTATGGTGAAAAGCTTTGTGTTATTAACTAAATCCCTCAGGCCATTGCCGGAGAAATGGCATGGACTTTCGGACGTAGAGCTTCGTTATCGTCAGCGCTACTTGGACCTGATCGTAAACCAACAAGCCCGTCAAATCGTAGTCACACGAAGCCGCGTCACAACTTACCTGAGAAGCTTTCTGGAAGGTCGCGGGTATTTGGAGGTCGAAACACCCATGATGCAGCCTATACCAGGCGGCGCAACGGCAAAGCCTTTCGAAACTTTTCATCATGCACTGGGACGGCAGCTATACTTGCGAATAGCCCCTGAACTGTATTTGAAGAGGCTGCTTGTGGGTGGGTTCGATCGAATTTTTGAGATAAATCGTAACTTTCGTAACGAGGGCATATCAACTCAGCACAATCCAGAATTCACTATGCTCGAATTCTATCAAGCTTACAGCACTTACGAAGATTTGATGGATCTAACAGAGGAGATGCTATGCGGACTGGCCATGGAGCTCTTTGGTGGGCTGCGCTTCCCCTACGGCGAAGGTGAAGTGGATTTCACTAGGCCGTGGCGGAGAAAAACTGTGCGCGAGGCTCTGATAGAGTACGCAGGCTTGTCTGAAGATGCTATAGATGACCGTAATTCAATGTTCATAAAAGCCATTGAGTGTGGGCTGGATGTTCCAAAAGATTATTCACTCGGCAGGTTATGGATGGCTTTATTTGACGAATTGGTGGAGAAAAAGCTGTGGGGACCGATTTTCATACACAAGTATCCAGTTGAAGTTTCACCGCTGGCTCGTAGGAATGAAGACGATCCAAGGGTCACAGATCGTTTCGAGCTTTACATTTGTGGACGTGAAACAGCAAATGCTTTCACTGAGCTCACAGACCCTATAGATCAGAGAAACCGGTTTGAGGAGCAAGTTCGAGCTCGCGCCAACGGCGATGAGGAAGCCCATTATCTCGACGAAGATTTCGTCCGCGCCCTCGAGTATGGGATGCCACCGGCAGCGGGTGAAGGCATAGGAATCGACAGATTAGTCATGTTGATGACCAATTCCCCCTCTATTCGTGAGGTAATCCTGTTTCCACACATGAGACCTGAAAAAAGCAGCTCATGAACGTGCCTTTTGAAATCACTGTTGGACTGCGGTACTTGAGGGCCAAGAGAAAGCAGGCTTTCATTTCGGTGATCAGTGCGTTTGGTGTGCTTGGTGTGATGCTCGGAGTCATGACCCTCATAATTGTGCTTGGGGTTATGAATGGTTTCGAACGCGACCTCAAAGAGAAAATCCTGGGCACAGTGTCTCATCTCGTAGTGATGAACCATACAAGTCGATCTCTGACAGGCTGGCCTGAGCTTGTCTCAAGAATAAAGGCGTTTGACGGGATTAGGGCTGTCACTCCTTATGTATATGGTCAGGCTATGCTTTCGTCCCGGGGGAGAGTACGCGGGGTTGTAGTTAGGGGTATAGATGTCCATACCGCCGGCGCTGTAATATCTTTGCCCAAGTATCTGCAAAGCGGTTCCATGCAAGAGCTAGGGGTGGTTAAGCAAGGTTTATACGGCATTATCATTGGTAGAGAGCTGGCCATAGCCAACTCTTTGCGAGACGGGGACATAGTCCAACTTATTTCGCCACAAGGAAAGAGGACTCCTATTGGAGCGGTTCCAAAAGTTCAGAATTTCAGAATTGTTGGTGTCTATAAGTCGGGAATGTATGAATTCGACGCCAATCTAGTGTACATGGACCTAAACGAAGCTCAGCAGTTCTTTGAGATGGGTGACGGCGTAACTGGAATCGAGGTTGCAGTAAAAGATATTTATTATGCCCCTAAGCTAGGAAGTCGCATAGAAGCATCTCTTGGGCACAACTATTGGACTCGAACTTGGAAGGACATGTATCGCAATCTTTTCAGCGCGTTGAAACTTGAGAAGATTGCCATGTTCATAATATTAACTTTCATTGTACTGGTGGCTGCGTTCAATATCATTATTTCGCTGATCATGTTGGTAATGGAAAAAAGTCGAGACATCGCGATCCTAAAAGCATTGGGAGCCACTTCTGACAGGATCATGCGAATTTTCATTGTCCAAGGTATGATAGTGGGATTGGTGGGAACGATTCTGGGGGCGGCTGGGGGCATAGTGGGCTCCTTGCTGTTGGCCCGTTATCCAGTTATCGAGCTTCCAGAAGAAATCTATACCATCTCGAAATTGCCAGTGGCCATTCACATGATTGACGTTTTGATTATCTGCGCCGTCGCTCTATCCATATGCTTCTTGGCCACGCTGTACCCTTCATTAAGAGCAGCTCGGTTGGCGCCGGCGGAGGCGTTGCGGTATGAATGATTACTTCATTTACGAAGTAACAGATGTATGGAAAAGTTACAGTAACGGGTCTAAGCGGGTCGAGGTACTGCGAGGGATCAATCTGAAGGTAAGGCGAGGTGAAAGCATAGCAATAACAGGACCTTCCGGGGTGGGGAAGAGCACACTCCTGCACATTCTGGGTTTATTAGACAATCCTGGTAGTGGTACAATCCTGTTAGACTCAGTAAATATCGGGGAGTTAGGAGAAGCTGACAAGGCAAAATTCCGGAACCAGAAGATAGGCTTCGTGTTTCAATTCTTTCAGTTGCTGCCTGAGTTTACTGCCCTGGAGAATGTATTGATGCCAGGCTTCATATCAGGCCAAAATCGAGGGGAATTGAAAAACAGGTCACTGGAGCTTTTGGCTGCTGTAGGCCTATCTGACAGGATCACCCATAGACCGGGTGAATTGTCTGGAGGGGAGCAGCAAAGGGTTGCGATAGCTAGGGCGTTGGTCATGGAACCGGATGTACTGCTAGCGGACGAGCCAACGGGAAATCTGGACCCTGAAACCGGCACCGAAATAGAAAAACTACTGAATGAACTTAAACGAGACAGAGAGACAACTCTCATAGTGGTGACACACAAGGATTCCTTGGCTAGGTCCATGGACAGGAGAGTAGGTCTGGTTGCTGGAAGATTAGAGGAGCTAGAATGAAAAAGCTATCTCTAGCAATCATACCAATGCTGATTTTGCCCTTGATAGTTGCGGCACAAGGGAATCGTACAAACAAATGCATGATTTTCCCTTTCAAGGTGGTATCGGAAGGGTCGTCCCCCACGTATAGCAACGAGTTGGCTGCTGTTCTAGGTTCCGAACTGTCAAGTGAGGCAAGCTTGGATTTGATTTCAGGTCGTCCTTTTTTATCAGCCATTGAAGGATCACGACCCGACCCTGAACGCCTCGTGAGGTTAGCTGAACGAGTGGGCGCCAATGCGTTAATTTGGGGTACAGTAAACAAACTTACTGACGGATATTCCATTGAAATATACGCCATGAAGGGTACGCCTCGGAGTAAACCTAAGCTATTTTCTGCAACTGGCAAGACAATGGAGGAAATACTCCAACGCGTCCAGGAGCTGGCCGTGGAAATTGGAACTAGCGTTCTGGATCAGCCAAAAATAGCCTCTATCCGTATAGAGGGGAACCAGCGTATCCAGAGAGATGCCATACTTAATAAACTCGAGATGAAAGCCGGCACCCCCTTTCGTAGATCGGCGATTGGAGACGAAATTAGAGAGATTTATGGAATGGGGTATTTTGATGATGTAAAAATAACGGCTGAGGATGTAGGAAACGGAGAGGTAGAGCTGAAGATCACTCTAAAAGAAAGACCTTCCATAAAAAACATCGAAATTCAAGGGAACAAGGTGCTGAATAAAGATGAAATACTGGACGCCTTAACGACCAAATCATTTTCCGTCGTCAGCACAGAAAAGATCCGAAATGACATTGAGAAACTACGTCAGATGTATGAGAAAAAAGGTTATTATAAACCGAAGATCGAATACGAGATCAAGGAACTTTCACCAAATGAAGCTTCTTTGATATTCAAAATTGACGAGGGACCCAAGAGCTTTCTAACGGAAATCGTTTTCGAAGGGAGAAGTAAGATCCCAGAAAAAGAATTGAAAAAGATTTTGTCTATCAAGGAGAAGAGTTGGTTTTGGTTCCTCGATGAATCAGGTGTTTTCACGAAAGAGAAATTGGAAGAAAATCGCATGAGGATCATGGCCTACTACTTGGATAAGGGATTCATAAACATTCAAGTAGGAGTGCCGGAGGTGGATATAAAAGATAATAAAGTCAAGGTAACCTTTCCGATCCGCGAAGGCGAGAGATACCAGGTAAGAAAAGTGGACGTGGAAGGAGACCTTATTGAACCCAGAGAAGAGTTGATTAAACACCTGAAGACTAAACCTAACACATGGTTCAAACGATCTTCTGCAGCGGAAGATATTAAAGAGCTGACAAAATTGTATAACAATAAAGGCTATGCGTACGCTGATATAGAGCCACGTCAAAAAATCAATGATCAGTATCAATTCCTTGATATCACTTATAACATCAACAAGGGGGATAAGGTAACCATCGAGAGAGTCGATGTCGTAGGAAATGATAGAACGCGTGACAAAGTAATACGTAGGGCCGTGGCCATATCTGAGGGCGATTTATATAATGCAGACGCTTTGGAAACTACAAAGAGTAACTTGGAGGCCATGGATTATTTCGAAGCCGTAAGAATCAAGACTTCTCCAGCCGCCAAACCCGACAAAATGAATGTAACCATCGAGGTGATGGAAAAGAAAACGGGATCCCTGTCAGCAGGTCTGGGCTATTCGTCTCAAGACGGTGCTATGGGAAATATCAACCTCAAGGAGAGAAACCTTTTTGGGTTGGGGATCGTGGCGAACGTTAGATCAAACATCTCGGGACGTCGAAATGATTTTGAGGGGTCTCTGAGTTATCCTTGGATGTTCGATTATCCTCTGACTGGAAGCGTTCGTGGCCACAGGGCCCAGCAAAAAGAGACTTACTATCTTAGGGAGACTGACGGATTCAGCGTCCACTTGGGCTACCCCATCTACGGTTTGTGGTCCATGTCCACCGGCTTTTCGCGTGATTCAAATAAATTGACGGGGTTTCAGAAAGTTTTTGCTCAGTCTGTAGTAGATTATTATCGACAATACGGGACTAATGCACAAAAATACATGAATATCTCTGAGAATTCGGTCTCCCTAAATTTTTCACGGGATACGCGAAACAGCTCAATCATACCTACCGGTGGTAGTAAAGTATCCTTCGGAGGCAGATTTTCCGGGCTCGGCGGCGATGTTGCCTACAACAGCTACTATTCCGAGGCCATGTATTATTATCCGTTATTTTGGAAGGCCGTACTCAAGTTGCGCGCCAACGGCTCTATGCTGCAGGAATCCGGTCGTGATCCCATACCATTTGACCGGCGGATTGTTCTGGGTGGTATCCAGAGCATTCGGGGGTACAGGATGGGAGACATCGGGCCTAAAGACAAATATGGGAACATCATGGGAGGCGATCGATCCCTTTTCGCCAATATAGAGTGTCTGTTTCCACTGTTAGAACAGCTCAAATTGAACGGAGTGGTATTTTTCGACGCCGGCAATGCATGGAATGTGTCTAGGAGTCCTTTCCTAACTGAAGTGAAGGCCGGCGCAGGTATCGGCGTTCGTTGGATATCCCCAATGGGACCTATTCGAATAGAATACGGGTGGAAGATCAATCCGGAAAAAGGTGAGGAACCAGGAGCCGTAGCATTTGCCATGGGACAGTTATTCTGATATGAACTGAGGCCATGCTCGGTATCGTTGCGCGGTGGGGAGACTAACCGTTCCTCGACAATAATGATTTAGCCAATTCTATAAGTTAGCAGTGTGCAAAACCAAATGGATTTGAGTTAAGGAGTAAACGATGAACAAGTGGCTTGTTATAATGTCTATGTGCTTGGCAGCGGCCTTTTTGACTGTTCCTTTCCATGACTGTCTTGCACAAGAGGGGAAATTTGCCTTCGTGGATTTTCAGAAATTTGCTTCAAAATCCAAGAGGGCACAAAACCAACAGCAAAGATTCGCCCAAATGGTTGAAACAAAACGAGTCGCCCTAGAAAATAAGAAGAAAGAAATGGAGGCTCTCAACGAACAGCTGCAAAAACAAGGCCCAATGCTGAAGGAAGAAACGCGCAACGAGAAGATTAAACAGCTTGGGATCAAAGAAATGGAATTCAAGCTAGCAGAGAAGGAGGCACAAAACGCCCTTCAGAATGAACAAAGAGAACAGCAAGAAATCTTTCGGAGGGATATAACTAAGATAATCAACAAAATTAGAACGGAAAGAAAATATATGATGATATTCGATTCTGCCGCACTTCTTTCAGCAGACGATGCACTAGATATCACTGATGAAGTTGTCAAACTGTACGATGCAGAGCCGGACGATCACAAAGGAGGCGCGGCTGACAAACCTAAACCTGCAGCACCGACACAGGCGCCTGCGCCGGCAAAACCCAAGGCCCCTAAGTAACTGCCATTTGTTAGGAATGCTGAGTGATGGCCTTTTCGTTGGAGGAACTGGCGGTTTTTCTGTCTGCCGAGGCATCTGATATCCCGGGTCCTACAATCACAGGTGTTCAGCCGATAGAATATGCTGGTACTGGTGACATAACGTACGCCCAAGATGAGAGCTATCTGAGGAGACTGTTGAATAGTCCTTGTTCAGCGGTAATAATACCGAAGAGGCTATCTTACGACCAGCTTCCGCATATACGTTCTCACAACCCAGAAGCAGATTTTGCACGTTTAACAGCTTTGTTTTACAACTATGGCACCATCGCAAGTGGTATATCACCTAAGGCTGACATCAGCGAAAATGCACAAATAGGGAAGGATGTCACCGTTGGTCCTTTCTCTGTAATAGGTTCAGGCGTTACAGTTGGCGACGGAACAATTATCGAGGCGCATGTTGTACTCATGCGCGATGTGACAGTCGGGCGAGATTGCCGAATATTTCCAAATGTTTCGGTTTACCCAGGGGTGAAGATTGGAGACAGGGTTATCATACATAGTGGTACAGTTATTGGGGCGGATGGCTTCGGTTTCGCGAGAGACGTTCTTTCAGACGGCACTCCGGTAAATATCAAGAAATACCATCACGGCACAGTGGAGTGCGGAGATGACGTCGAAATAGGAGCACTGTGCGCAATCGACCGTGCATTCGCCGGTACGACAAGGCTGGGCAATGGTGTTAAACTGGACAATTTGGTGCAGATAGCACACAATGTGGAAATAGGCGATGGGACAGTGATAGCGTCGCAAGTGGGCATAGCCGGTAGTAGTATCATAGGCAAGTACGGTATTGTGGGAGGCCAGGCAGGTGTGCGAGATCACGTCAAAATAGGGGACAGAGTTGTTCTGGCCACACGTGTCGGTATATATCGAAACGTGCCAGACGATTCGGTCATGGCCGGCTCCGTCCCAGCCATGCCTCACAAGGTGTTTCTCCGCGCACAATCCTTATTTAAGCGACTTCCTGAAATTTTCGAGAGAGTAAGAAAGCTCGAGGCAGTTATTCACAACAGATTCAAGGACAATAAATGATTCATCCTACTGCGATAGTGCATCCTGGGGCTCGTATAGGCCGTCATGTATCCATCGGTCCCTATTCTGTCATAGGCAAAGACGTTGAAATAGGAGACGAGTGCGAACTCGGGCCCCATGTCGTTATTGAAGGTCATACGGTAATTGGAAAAAATACGCAAATTTCACAGTTTGCAAGTATCGGCGGGCCTCCTCAGGATTTTTCATATAAAAACGAAGACACTCGGGTACGAATCGGAGAGAGGGTGCGGATTCGCGAGTACGTAACGATACATCGCGGGACCATAAGGGGCGGCGGACAAACGGTAATAGGTGATGACTGCTATCTTATGGCATACTGTCACGTTGCCCATGATTGCATCCTTGGCAACGGCGTGGTGATGGCTAATTCAGCCCACCTGGGGGGACACATCCAAATAGGACAAAAGGCCATCCTGGGTGGCATTGTTGCGGTTCACCAATTTGTCCGAGTGGGAGAATATGCACTGGTGGGGGGCGTGTCCGGCGTAGCAAAGGACGTTCCTCCATACACCTTGGCTTCCGGTGCACGGATCTATGTGTACGGATTGAACGAAGTGGGGTTGAGAAGAAACGGATTTTCTCGAGAGACAATCATCTCGTTAAAACGCGCTTTTCGCATTGCTTTTCGTACCTCGTTAAAGATAGAGGAGGCGGTCGAAAGGATACGGTCAGAAATGCCTGATGTTCCGGAAGCCATGATATTTGCTGATTTCCTTGTTTCCTCCCGGCGAGGGATGGCGCGGGTGTCTCTTAGTCGTCACACCTTTAGATCTCGCTAAAACATGCTACGGCCACTTCCATGGCAGTCACGCAGGAGAATACACAAGTAGGACTGATTGCCGGCGCAGGATTCCTTCCTCTTCATATTGCAGAGGAGGCGATTCAAAAAGGCTATACCGTATTGGCAATAGGTTTCCCAGGGTTTACAAACCCCTCCCTAGAACAGTTAGTAACTGAGATTCACTGGTTGAAATTGGGGCAGCTTCAAAAGGCTATATCCATTCTCAAAACCTCTGGGATTGCTAAAGTAATAATGGCTGGCAAAATCGAGAAAAGCAACCTCCTAAGACTATGGAAAATAATGCCTGACAGAAGGGCTCTAAAGCTGATCCGATCGCTGACAGACTGGCGTGATGACACAGTCTTGGCTGCCATAGCAAACGAGCTAGCTAACGACGGCATTGTTGTAGACGAGATTACTAACTGGGCTTCGAAATTAATGGCACCTTTAGGCGTGCTCACCCGTAAGTCACCTACTGCAGAGCAAATGCGAGACATTGAATTTGGGCGTACCATGGCCCAGGGCATAGGTGACCTTGACATTGGCCAAACTGTGTTAGTACGGAATCAGGCCGTGATCGTGGTAGAGGCTATTGAAGGCACAGACAAAGCCATACGCCGGGCAGGGGACTTAGGCATCGCTGACTGCGTAGTAGTGAAGATGGCCAAGCCTCGTCAAGATATGCGCTTTGATGTGCCAGGCGTCGGACCAGAAACTATCGAGAGCATGATCTTTGCGCGGGCCCGCGTCTTAGCTATAGAGGCTGGAAAGACCATGATTTCAAACCTAGAGGTAATGATTGAAAAGGCCGACAAGGCAGGCATCTGCGTAGTAGGAATAAAACCGCAAGGTACTCTATTTAACTTCTAATTTTTGGAGCATGATCAGGCCCCTTCCCTAGCCGTCCATTTTTTTAGAAAGTATGTTAATATGACTGCTATTTCCAAGAGTGATTACTGACGTGCATATATATCGCCGATTACTTACCTATTTGAAGCCTTATTATGGGAAACTCGCCCTGGCCGGACTTTGCATGGTCGGAGTAGCCCTGCTTACGGCATCTCTGGCATATCTTGTGAAGCCAGCTCTGGATGAGATTTTTTTTCACAAACAGCTTAGAATGCTTTACCTGATTCCGGCTGTGGTAGTCCTAGTGTATGTACTCAAAGGAATATGCGACTTTGGTCAGTATTATCTCATGTCCTACGTGGGGCAAAGTGTCATCAAAGACCTTAGATCTGAGATGTTTCGTAAACTCGAACAAATGTCTGTTCTTTTTTTTGTTCGTCATTCCACTGGCGAGTTACTATCTCGGATGAACAACGATGTAGCCATGGTACAGGGGGCGATGACAAACGCTATCACTGGGTTGGTGAGAGATTTTTTGACAATTATTGCTTTGATTTTCGTGGTATTTTATCGAGATTTTGTCCTGGCGTCAATTGCACTTGTGGTATTTCCTCTAGCAGTTTATCCCCTACTCTCCTTTGGAAAGCGCCTTAAACGATACTCACGCCGAATGCTCATATCCCTGGAAGACATAACCAGAAGACTCAACGAAACCATCACAGGCATAAGGATAGTCAAGGCATTTGCAATGGAGGATTACGAACGCAGACGTTTCGATGAAGTAAACCAGACGCTTTTCAACGCCTTCATGCGCCGCTTCAAAGTTCGGGCTATATCTAATCCTGTTATGGAGACACTTGGAGGAATAGGCGTCTGTGCGATCGTAACGTATGGAGGATATCAGGTAATCAATGGTCAATCTACCCAGGGTACTTTCTTTTCCTTCTTGGCAGCTCTATTCATGCTATATGAACCCATAAAGAGGTTGAACGAAGTTAACATAACCATCCAGGAAGGAATCAGTGCCGGCGAGAGAATATTCAGTCTGCTAGACACCCCCCCGGACGTAGTGGACAAACCTGATGCTGCAATTCTCGACTCAGTTAGAAACGAGATCCTATACGAGCACGTATTCTTTTCATATGACACAGAACCTTTGCTCAAAGACATCACAATGAGGATTAAGGTGGGTGAGGCAGTTGCCATTGTTGGAGAAAGCGGTGTTGGCAAGAGCACTTTGCTAGACTTACTTGCTCGTTTTTATGATGTCACAGGCGGCAAAATACTTATCGACGGAAAAGACATTCGGGATGTCACTCAGCGGTCCTTGAGGGAAAAAATAGGCATCGTTACGCAGCAGACGATACTTTTTGACGATACTGTTCGAAATAATATAGCTTATGGCCGTCCTGATTTGCCACTTGAGACCGTGATTCAGGCGGCTCGAGCAGCTCATGCTCATGATTTTATCATGGCTCTTCCTCAGAACTATGACACCCACATTGGAGAAAATGGGATAAAGCTGTCAGGCGGGGAGCGACAAAGAATAGCCATTGCACGTGCTGTGCTAAAAAATCCTCCTATACTTGTTCTCGATGAGGCAACCTCGAATTTAGACTCGGATTCGGAACGGGCTGTTCAGACTGCATTGGATGAACTAATGAAGGGACGCACGACGCTGATAGTGGCTCATCGATTATCTACAATACGAAATGTCGATAGGATTTATGTACTTGTGAATGGGGAAATCGCCGAAGTGGGCTCGCATGACGAACTGCTGGCTAAGGATGGGGAGTTCGCCCGCCTTTATCGAATGCAGTTTGCAAACGATAGTGCAGAGGCGTCGGAGGCTATGCTTACGAATGCTACTTTGATGTAGCATCACCCGCACAGTTATGATGATCATGCCTTTGAGACGCCAAATGGTTCGGACATGCTTTTCAGTGTTCGGTAGTGCGTTTCGTGCTCTTCACCACGCCAGAGAATCGGCATACAAGAATGGGTTATTTGAGTGTTATAAATCGCTGACGCCAGTAATATCCGTAGGTAATCTCACAACGGGGGGAACTGGAAAGACGCCAATGGTAATTTGGCTGGCTGAACGTCTTTGTTCTCTGGGATTGAAGCCTGCGGTGGTAAGTCGAGGCTATGGTGGCAGTAACAAACGGGAGTATCTCATTGTGTCAGACGGTAGTGGCGGCAACCCACTTCATGATGCATCAACCGTTGGAGACGAACCCTATTTAATAGCCTGTAGAATCCCACAGGTACCGGTTTTAATCGGTCGTAAACGAATCCATCCCATCCATGCGGTTCAGGAGCTTTTTTCCGTTGACGTGATTATTTTGGACGACGGTTTTCAGCACCTCTCAGTATCTCGCGAGCTGGATATCGTCCTTCTTACCGGCCGCGAGCATGAGATGATACCCTTTGTTCAGTTACGTGAGCCAATCTCATCACTCCGACGGGCCAACCTTCTCTTACTGGATTCTACGGGGGATTGTCAGTTTCCTCATTGGCTAACAAAATATGATCCTGTATTTCTATTTCACAGGCGCGCCCTTGGACTACTAACTGGCTCGTCGGTATCTGAGCTTGTCGATACCTCTTATTTGGTCAACAAAGAAGTTACCTTAGTTTCGGCCATCGCGCGTCCTGAGCGGTTTCTGGACACTGCCAGCGCACTCGGTTGGAAGATTGTCAAACATATCACCCGGCGCGACCACTATTTTTTCTCTGGTAGAGAATTAGAAGAACTACTGAGCCACCATTCTCCGGGTGAACTAGTCTTCACCGAGAAGGACTGGGTGAAACTGCCTGCGTGGTTTCAAAGCCACAAAAGAACCTGGGCTTTGCGCATAGACGTGCAAATGGAGCAGGACGAAGCATTTTTGAAACTCGTTGCGCAAAAAATTCATTGCAAAACAGCATAACATTGTTCTTTGCTGCGGGCTAGACTCAGCAGTGGCTGGCTTTGATCTTATTGATTATCTCTGTTGTCGATAGTCCATGTATCAGTTTGACAAATTCTATCCTGCCTCCTCGGGCCTTAACAATGTCCTCTCCCACCACCTTCTTGCCGCGCCAGTCCTCGCCTTTGACCAATACGTCCGGCCTAATGGTTTTGATAAGATTATAAGGAGTTTCCTCATCGAATACAACGACGTAGTCCACAAAAGCCAGGGCAGCTATCATTTCCACACGCTCTGCCTGTGGGACTATAGGACGGCCAGGACCTTTGATGGCAGAGACTGATCTGTCAGAATTCACTCCAACCACTAGCACGTCGCCAAAGTCGGCTGCTTTTTTTAGAACACTCAGATGGCCAGCGTGAAAAAGATCGAAGCACCCATTGGTAAACACTATCTTTCTACCTTGCATTCTGTGCTGTCTAAGTGTTGAATCTATGTCTTCGATCTTTTGTTTCTTGTTGTTGAGACTTTGCTCTCGCAGGCTTTCCATCATTTCTGTCAAAGTGACTGATGCTGCACCAAATCGTGCTACCACAAGAGAGGCTGCAAGGTTGGCCAAAGTTATAGCATTCTCAATAGACAAGCCGCTTGCACAGGCCAGTGCTAGTGTGGAGATCACGGTATCTCCAGCTCCTGTCACATCAACTATTTCTACCGGTTTAACGGGAAAATCTTCGTGTTTCTTTCTGGTTATCAGAGTGATACCGTCTTTACCACGAGTAATGATGATGCCCTCGGCTTCCACACTGGTCAATAACACCCTTCCTGCTTCTATAAGACTAGCGTGGTTGTTTATATCAATGCCAGAAGCCATAGAGGCTTCGCGTACGTTTGGCGTAATGTAAGTGGCTCCCTTGTAACGACTGTAATCCATTCCCTTGGGATCAACTAGAACAGGCACCTTTTGTTCTCTAGCTTCAGTAAGTAAGGTTTCTAGCAACCGCCTCGTCAGAAAACCTTTCCCATAGTCTGATATCACAACCGCCTTTACCTGAGGCATCACCGATCTTATGTCTTCTGATATCGATTTCTCTAATGCTTCTCCAATGGGGTTCACCTGTTCTTCGTCTATCCGGACTATCTGCTGATTCCTTGCGACGACGCGAGTTTTTATTGTAGTGGGGCGGGAACTGTCATCCTTCACCCAAAATGTGTCGATTCCCATGTCCTCGCAATGTCTCTTAAACCACCTTCCTGCATTATCTAAACCAACTGTGGCGAAAAGAGCCACCTTTGCTCCCATGGTCACGAGATTTCTGACCACATTGCCCGCGCCGCCTAGCTTTCTCAAACGATCTCGGGCAACTAAAACTGGCACTGGAGACTCGGGAGATATTCGTTCCACGTCGCCTATGATGTATTCATCCACCATAACATCACCGGCTACGAGTATGGGAACCGATTTGAGACGTTTTATGAGATTCTCGTCAACATGAGTAGTTTTGCTTATCATAGCTTACGGCATTCCTCCCATATTGTTAAAGCACCGCGTCTCTAAAGTGACAAGACTTCCTCCCTGCCCCCCAGCTGCCCGGTTTAAACGTGTATCTTTTTTCACTACGACAACATTACGGCATAGGACGGTATTATAAGGCGCTTCTAGGGACTATTATAGCGAGGTATTGATATCTCAGATTAAGCTCATGAGGTGACATCTCGAATAAACTTTTCGAGGCACACAGCGTAGAGCTTAATCTGTTGTTCTTGAGCCTTTTAACGTCTTGCTCAGGACTGTTTAGGACAGCCCTCGGAGCAGTGGGCCACGCGTGGTATCGTAAATCTTTTCATAGCGGCCTCCTTCTCAAGTTAAGGATCTATGAGATAGCAATTGATCAATATCGCACAGTGGTTGTGTTGTCAATTAAGAGGTCATGCCAATTCTCGAAAAAGCAGGGTTTACTAATTAAACACCAGCAGCGGGTGTTGTGCTCAGGTTCATTTCCGTTTCTTGGCTTTTAGTCCCTCGAAAATCACCACCCGGACGGGTTTTCCATGAGCTAGGAAGAGACGCTGTAAGTGCCAATGTCCAGACCCCAGGAACTCGGACACCGTCAAGATGGCTTGGTCGCTCAGGTCAGATACAGGACAATAACGCTGTTGCATTCTCATATGAAATTAGAAATATGTTGAAAAGAAGTCACTTTTACTCACGGAAACTGCAGATAATCGCCTAATGTGTTGCCAATAGGCAGCGCTTGCTGATAAAAACAGATAGTGCATGATGATATAGTGTGCCAATGGAATACTACACAGGGGACACTTCACAACGATGCTGCACAAAGTGTTGACAATTGCGGGCTCTGATTCCAGTGGAGGCGCGGGCATCCAGGCGGATCTAAAGACGATCCTCTCTCTTGGCTGCTATGGAGCGTCTGTGGTGACTGGGGTGACGGCTCAAAATACTCTTGGGGTCCAACAAATTGAGCTCATGGACCCTAAACTAGTTGCGTCCCAGTTAGAGTCTGTACTCAGCGATATCGGTGCAGATACAGTGAAAACAGGTATGCTGGGCAACGGCGAGATCGTGACTACGGTAGCGGAAGCTCTCCGTCGCTGGGATATAGCAAAGATAATTGTGGACCCTGTGATGCAGTCGAAAAATGGGACGGTTCTTCTTGATCATCATGGTATTCAGGCTTTAAAGAAGGAGCTCTTCCCTATCACGTATCTCCTCATGCCCAACATACCTGAGGCAGAGGTCCTTTGTGACCGAAAGATCAGAAATGTGGAGGAGATGAAAAAGGCAGCCAAACGCCTACACGGTATGGGGCCTCGATTCATTATGGTAAAAGGAGGTCACCTGAACGAAGAGCCTGTGGATATTTTGTACGATGGTACACAGCATTATGAATTTTCGACCCAGCGGGTATCAACAGTGCACACACACGGCACAGGCTGCACGCTTGCGGCTGCGGTGGCGAGTTTATTGGCCAAAGGTTTACCACTCGTCTCATCAATCGATCAGGCCAAGAGATATCTCTATAAGGCACTGCGTTTCTCACTTGGCATAGGAAAAGGCATCGGACCGATAAATCATTTTGCTTCCATCACGAGTGAAATGGCTCGTACAGAGGTGATCGAGGAGTTGGACAAGGCCTTGGAACGCTTAAAAAGGCTGAATATAGGACACTTGATTCCTGAAGTCCAGTCCAACCTTGCGTATGCCATTCCTTTTGCAGAATCAGTCCAGGATGTAGCCTCTTTCCCTGGTCGTATAGTCCGCATGGTAAACACTGTTGCAACACTTTCAGGCCCACGATTTGGGGCGTCTCGGCAAATTCATTATTTGGTATTAGCGGCCATGGAATATGATCCGGAAAGAAGAGCCTGCATGACCATCGCATATTCAGATACGACAGTAAAAAGGATCAAGTCTTTAGGATATTCTGTGGCCGAGTTCGACCGGAACAGGACTCCACCGGATTTACAACAAGAGGAAGGGAGCACCCTTGCATGGGGAGTCCAGGACGTGATGGAGGAACTAGGGAGGGTACCGGACGCCATATTCGATAGAGGTGCCGTCGGTAAAGTCCCTTTGATTAGGCTTTTCGCTAATGAACCCAGTTCCATTGTAAATCTAATAGCAAAGCTTTAGTCAAAACATTGCTTTTCTCTGGCTGACGGGCTAGTTTATGCGTGGGATGCAGTAATTAGCTAGCAGCATTTTTTCAAATGATATGAGGACTAATCCGAGTTACAGGCTAGGAGCTGATGGCACAATGCTCATCGATCACCACGGACGTGTCATAGATTATCTCAGAGTTTCCATCACCGATTTATGTAACTTGCGCTGTATATATTGCCGTCCGCCGGAAGGCGTAAAACTGCTGTCGCATAGTGATATCTTAAGCTACGAAGAGATCCTAAGACTGATTAGCATCGCAAAAGATTTGGGCGTCCGCAAGTTAAGAATAACTGGCGGCGAACCCTTGGTGCGCCGCGGGGTATTGTCTTTCATTGAGCGGTTGACGAGTCTTGACGGCATTATGGACATCGGCCTCACTACCAATGGAGTCTTGCTGGAATCAGTCGCAGCAGACCTTCGCGCGGCGGGCTTGACTCGAGTCAACATCAGCTTGGATACCTTGAGAAAAGACGTGTTTGCCTCGATTACAGGCAGAGATCATCTGGAAAATGTAATGCGAGGTATCGAGGCCTCACTAAAAGCAGGGCTTTCTCCAGTCAAGATCAACGTAGTTTTGCTGGAAGGATTCAACGAGTTGGATGTACCTGGCTTCGCAAGGATGACCCTGGATCGTCCGCTCGACGTAAGGTTTATAGAAAGAATGCCTTTTGGGAACAGCTGTGTCCAGAACGCGGCGGTTTCTTTCAGCGCGTACGCTGTACTCGGAATGATACGCGCTCAGGTCGGTGAGCTCGAACCTTTGCAAAGGGGAGAGCTAGACGGTCCAGCGACGATGTTTAGAATAAAAGGGGCTATGGGAAGAATCGGCGTAATAGATCCAGTAACAGGTCATTTTTGTGGATCGTGTAATAGACTTCGACTGACAGCACGCGGAACACTTCGTCCATGCCTTCTAGGTCCCCAGGAACTGGACATCAAGGGAGCTCTGCGAAGAGGTGCCTCCGATACTGAAATAGCGACACTCTTTTTCAATGCGGTCTTGGCAAAACCGGTGGGTAAAGATCGACGTGCTGAGGCCTTCAGTGACTCCATGAATACCATCGGAGGCTGAATAGTTTGTTTTCCACCTGGTGATCACCGCACGAAATCAATTCTGGGTGACGCATGTCCAATTCCGCACAGCAACTCACAGTGGTCATAGTCAATAGAAATTCAGGGGATATGCTCATTCAATGCCTGAATCACGTGTATAGAAGCTGTTTACGTGAGGAACCGCTGGTTGTTGTGGTGGACAATGGGTCCTCTGACGATTCTGTCCAGAGGGCTATGCAAAGACATCCAAAAATTTGTGTATTGACCAACGAAAAGAATCTCGGTTTTGCTGCAGCAGTGAATAGGGCTGAACCTTTGTTTAGAGGAGCCGAATACCTTTTGCTTGTAAACACTGATGCTTTTTTGGCTCCTGATTGTGCACAACATCTCTTGGACTTTCTAGAATCACATCCAGAGGCCGGAATGGTAGGCCCCAGGCTCTTGAACCCTGATGGGACACCACAGACCTCTTTTGAGGCTTTCCCTACCTTGGCTACTGAGACTCTCAATCGCAGCTTACTCAAGAAACTTTTCCCAAAAAGATACCCTGGGAAGACTGTGGGTTTCAAAACTCCCACCCAAGTCGAGGGTCTCATTGGAGCCGTTGTCATGATTCGTGTGGACGCCTTTTTTGACGTAGGAGGATTCGACGAGGCATATTTTTTCTTCCTAGAGGAAACCGATTTGGCGCTAAGAATGTGGAGAAAAGGTTGGAGAATTTACCATTATCCAGCTGCTCACGCGGTTCATCTCCAGGGAGCAACCGCGAAAAAGATGGAAGTCGAATCTCGTATCGAGTTCTATAGATCCAGATATCTATTTTTCCAGAAGCATTACGGCCTGTTGCCGACGCTTGTATTGAAAATTGTTCAAATTATGAACTTGACCATAAACGTGGCTTTGCTCGGACTGCTGACCGCGGCAACGTTTGGGACGATATCTAACGAGGAACGAAGATTTCAGATCAAGTATGGGCTCTGGCGATGGCATTTAAGGGGCTGCCCGGGCGACCAAGGACTACCGAAAGACTAATGGAGATTTGGTGTGCTGCAAATCGGCATCGATTCTATACCTGTTCTTTAAATTGTTGTCCGATGGGATGGGTTTTCAGGATGGATGTTCCATGACTGGTTAGTTCAATTGCAATAATACTAAGCTGGAATTGCTTCGCCGGCTTTCGCCTGCTGCCTATGGCAAGCACTCGTGACTGTCATTTCCGAATCGATTGGGCATTTACCTTGCTGATTCCCACTTTCGTTGCAATAATAAACCTAGACAAGCTTGGAATGGCTATAAGACATGATTGTGTGCGTGTTCATGAGGAAAAATTGACGCCGTAATTGCCGTGGATGGGGTTCGAATCAAGAATTACTGTCGGAGGTAAGACATTAATGTTGTAGGGGCATACCAGGGTGCAATCGGAACATTGGGACACTATACCGAGGCAATTGCGGTTAATTTTTAGACCTGCGTCTCCGGTTAATTGCCATAAAACAGGTCTTTTGGTCTCGGCTGATCCAGACGGAGCGGCGCCACACTTCACATAGTTAATCAGTTCCATGAATGACCTAGAACTCTATACCCCGCTGTCCCTTAATGCCCTGCTGAAAGCAATGTTTTGTTTCTCGCATCTCCGTTACTATGTCTGCCAAATCTATCAGGGCCTTAGGTGCATCTCTTCCTGTCACCACAACGTGTAGGCCCGGTGGACGGTTTTTCAAACATTCCAAAATGTCTTGTTCTGGAACCATCCCGTAGGATATTAGATAGGTCAACTCATCGAGCACAACCAAATTGAACTTTCCAGATTGTATAACTTGTTCTGCGTACTGCCATGCTTCCTTGGCTAACTGAATGTCTTCCTGAATGTTATCTGATCTCCAGGTAAAGCCTTTGCCCAGGACATGAATTTCCAGAAGATCAGGAAATCTTTTTGCAGCCTCTAGTTCCCCGTATTTCCAAGTCCCTTTCAAGAATTGCACAACACAAACCTTGAAGCCGTGGCCAAGAGCTCGAAACACTTGACCCAACGCTGCTGTGGTCTTTCCTTTTCCGTGGCCGGTGTTGACTATAAGAAGACTTTTCATCATTAGGCGATTCTTTCGGATGTTGAAATGACTTTATGCAATTTGCAGTTAAAACGCTCTATGGGGATGGCCTAGAACTATCGTCCTCAGAATAACCTACGAGCTATGGTCATTTTTTCAGCTTCTTTGGCCCCTTCATATATCTCGATGATCTTTGCGTCCCTATAGAATCTTTGAACATCATACTCATCGATGTATCCATATCCGCCATGCATTTGCAGTGCCTTGTCGCATACCCATACGGCCGTTTCTCCAGCATAATATTTTGCCATTGCGTTTATAGCTGGATTGGTCTTGCCCTGATCTACCAACCAAGCAGCTCTATATGTCATGGTCCTGGCCAATTCAATGCGTGTGGCCATCTCAGCAAGCTGAAATTGGATAGCCTGATTATCGGCCAAAGGTCTCCCAAAAACATGCCTCTCCTGAACATACTTCAAGGACTTATCCAGGGCCCCTTGAGCTAGGCCGACTCCTTGTGCAGCGACTGTGGTTCGCGTCGCGTCGAAAAAGTGCATCAATTGGTAAAACCCTGCTCCTTCTTTGCCCACAAGGTTTTGCTGTGGAACACGCACGTTGTCAAAGGCTATCTCAGCGGTATCGCTTGCCCGTATTCCCATCTTTCCGTGAATTTTCCTTCTAGTGATACCCGGACGATCGGCTTCTACCAAGATGATGCTGTGGCGGCGATGCCTTAGTTCGGCCTCAGGATTAGTCATACAAAGAACCATCATAATGTCACATATGGTTCCGTTGGTGATAAACATCTTGTTGCCGTTGATGACATAGTCGTCGCCTTCCTTTACAGCTCTGGTCCTGGTTGAGGCTACGTCTGTTCCGGCGTCCGGCTCGGTGAACGCTCCGGCTGAAATGATTTCTCCTCTAACGAGTGCTGGTAAATATTTCTTTTTCTGCTCCTCCGAACCGAAGAAAACGATGTGCTCAGAACCGAAGGTAGCAGCGATAACGCATAGGCATAGTCCTAAGTCTATGCGGCTAAGCTGCTCTGTTATGAGACACGCCTCTAGAAAACCGTAACCCGGGCCTCCGTATTCTTCGGGGACGATGGCGCCAACAAGCCCAGCTTCACACCCTTTTTGCCATATCTCACGCGCATACTTTTCCTGCCTGTCATAATCTTTTGCAATCGGAGCCATTTCTTTAACTGCAAACTTGTATGCCATATCTTGGATCATTCGTTGCTCTTCTGTCAGATCAAAGTCCATCTTCTCCTCCATAACTCAAAGGAAGTGCTCCAGAATCTCAGAAATCGCTGCCTAGTACGTAAAAAGGGCATTGTTAGCCCCCGACCGAGCCAGACTGAGACAAAACTGCTCCAGTTTTGTGAGACTTAAGGTGATCTTGCTCTCCTGCTACCCTTTTGTTAACGGGTCCTTCGCCACGGGTTCGTTGAATCAATATAAGGCACGCCTTTGTCTCTGGCACTTCCTGTGAACATTTCCATAGGACCGCGAAGGCGGTAACATTTGGTGCGACTCGACGCTTGCTGATATTACTAGCACACTAGAGACACCGATTCTATCTAAACCTTATCCTGTAGAGAATTATGGGAGATTTTTCTCTCGGTGCGGTAGTTCTTTGTAGTAGCTGTGCAATAGACAGCATTGACAGAGCCAGCTTAGAGTCACAGAGTCAGATTCTCAAAAAAGATTTGTCTGCACCGCGCAATTTTTTTCTTGCAAGGCGGTATTATGGTTATGAACTCGTCATTCAGACAACGGATGACTGAAGTAGGAAAATTTATACATGCGGTTATCACGGAACGGGAAAATTGTAGTCGTAACTGTTCTGGTATTGGCGGCGGCGATTGCCTTTGTTTGGGCTGTGTTTGCGAGCAAAACATCGAGGAAGTCAAATGGCCAATACAAAACAGTAAAGGTGCTCAAGCGGGATTTGAGCGCGACTGTACAGGCAACTGGTGTCGTAAAAGCGCTCGTTGGAGCCGAGGTAAAAGTAGGATCCCGGACGCCGGGCAAAGTGGTCGAACTACCCATAACTGTAGGGGACAGAGTTACCAAAGGTCAGGTCCTGGCTAAGATCGAACAGGATGATTTGATTGCCAAGGTAAAATTACAAGAAGCTATCTTGCTTGAGTCTAGAGCCGAGGAGGCCCGTCTTGAGAGGGACTTAGAAAGAGACCGGGGTTTGCGTAAATCGAATTCGATTCCGGAGCAGAAATTGGATCAGACTGAAGCGTTGTATGCCATGGCCAAGGCAAGACGACTAAAAGCAGAGGCAGAGCTCGAGTTAGCCAAAACCCAGCTGTCATACGCTACTATTACTGCCCCTATCAATGGAACTGTGGCAGAGGTGAGTACCATTCAGGGAGAAACCGTGATCACGGGCATGAATGCCCCTACATTCGTCAAAATCATCGATCTCGACCGTTTAGAGGTATTGGCATACGTCGATGAAAACGATATAGGTCGCGTCTCGGTAGGCCAAGATGCTATTTTCACTGTTTCTGCCCATCCTTCCACGGAATTCAAGGGCAAGGTCACTGCGATATACCCTTCGGGAACCATCCAGGACAACGTCGTTTACTACATAACCTCCGTCAGTGTGGACAACAAAGAGGGTAAGTTGAGACCAGACATGACAGCGAATGTCTTAATCTTCCTAGATCGAAGGAAAGGGGTGCTTACGGTGGCAAACAAGGCGATACAGAGAGAAGGCAATCGAAAATTCTTAACCGTTCTGAACAAAGGTGTACCAGAGAAGAGATATGTAGAGGTTGGTTGGAAGGATAAGTCCTATACTGAAATTTTGGAGGGAGTCAGAGAGGGTGACCTGGTCATAATTGGTCAGATTGCTCAGAAGTAATTGGCATGGTGGTTTTAGGAGGTCATCAATGATAGAGGTTCGCGAGATTTCTAAGACGTTTCTCAAAGATGGCAGAGAAGTTAGAGTTCTGCAAGATATAACCCTGAGCATTGAAGAAGGGGAATTCGTATCTATCATGGCCCCTTCCGGAATGGGAAAGAGCACGTTCCTTAACATACTAGGTTGTCTCGACAGGCCTTCCAGCGGTGCATACTTCCTCGACGGTGTTCCTGTTCACGGCATGAACGATGACGAGCTTTCTTACACACGGAACAAGAAAATTGGTTTCGTGTTTCAGTCTTTTCACCTTTTGCCGCGGATGTCTGCTTGGGAGAATGTGATTCTGCCGCTGATCTACAGCGACGCGGATGTGGATATGCTCGGCGCTGCTGAAAAAGTCCTGGGAGCGGTAGGACTTGAGGATCGTATGAACCACTTACCCCGTGAACTATCAGGAGGCCAGCAGCAGAGAGTTGCGATAGCCAGAGCCCTTGTCAACAACCCTAGAATTATACTAGCAGATGAGCCTACCGGCAATTTGGATTCAGCATCTGGTGAAGAGGTGATGGCTATATTTAGAAAGCTACACCATGAAGGTACTACGCTTGTAGTTGTGACCCACGATGTAGGGGTCGCCCAGCAAGCAGACAGAATCATTGAAATGAAGGACGGACGAATTTTCAGGGATCATCTGTCTGGCGCTTCAGGAGGCAGCGTGCAATGAGAATTACCAAGGCTGGTAAACAGGCTTTAGGGGCGATGCTGGAGAACAAGAGCAGAACCTTGCTCATGATGCTTGGCGTGGTAATTGGGGTCGCGACCCTCACCATAATAGCTTCGGCCGTTCTCGGAGCTAGAGCACAAGTTATGGGACAGGTGGAGAAGTGGGGGTTAGACCAGATCATGATCATGGCAGGGGCTGGTCGAAAACCTGGTGTTCCTCAGCCAGTCCCAACAACATTGAAGGTCGAAGATGCACAGACTATGCTCTCTGAGATAGAAAATATCAAGGAGGTAAGTCCCCAGATCAACAAGCGAGACTTTCCTATGAAGCATGGGGCTAACAGTACTTATGGGGTGTTGATTTCTGGAAATCCAAACTGGGCAGATGTCTGGAATACCCAACCGGAGATAGGGAGGTTCTTCACCCAAGAAGACGTGGACAAGTTAGCCAGGGTTGCCGTCATAGGAAAAACAATACAGCGTGATCTCTTTGAATCGGAAGATCCCATAGGCAAACAGATATTCCTTGGTAACAACCAGTTTGAAGTAATTGGCGTACTTGAATCAAAGGGAACGGCTGCTACGGGAATAGACATGGACAGCCGTGTCGTTATTCCTTTATCAACAGCTCAAAAAAGAGTGTTTAACCAAGACTATCTCTTCATGATCAAGGCGGTGCTACATGATCCAGCAAAGATGTCAGAGACAGTGAACGATGTGAGGGAACTGCTTCGAGAACGTCATAATCTTCGAGACGGCATGGAGGACGATTTTACCATAGTAACACCTACCCAGGTTATGAATCTTGCGTCAAAACTTTCTTCAACATTTAGCGTTTTTCTTTTGCTTGTATCTGGGATATGCCTTGTGGTGGGTGCCGTAGTCATAGCAAACATAATGTTTATCGCCGTAAACGAACGCAGGTCTGAAATCGGTATAAGACGTGCTGTAGGAGCTAGGAAAAAAGATGTGCTCCTGCAATTCTTGCTGGAATCGGTTTTGGTGTCGTCAACAGGTGGGGTAATAGGAATTGTTCTAGGGCTTGTGGGCTTAAACCTCTTGTCCGAGCTTATCAAAGTTAAGGCTATGATCATGTGGTCTCCTATATTTTTAGCTTTTTTGAGCGCAGTTGCAGTAGGCCTTCTGGCAGGGATACAGCCGGCAAAAAAGGCGGCAAATCTAGATCCCATAGAAGCCTTGAGATGAGTCTCGATGGATTACAAGGCATTTGGTGGCCTTAAGATTGCTATTAAATCTCTTACAGCCCATAGGCTGAGAGTTGCTCTAGCGGTGCTCGCCGTGGCCATAGGTGTCGCATCGGTTATTACCATGGTGGGCATAGGCAAGGGAGCAAAGGAGGATGTACGAAAACAGGTTGAGACCATGGGATCCAATCTTCTTGTGGTTGCAGCCGGACCTTCTCGTTCACTGAAGGGACAGATGGGGCGATTGGGCATAGTGCCGACCCTAACCAAAAAAGATGCCACAACAATCGCTGAGGAATGTCCTGGGGTACGTCAGGTCGTGCCAGCTCATATCAAGAAATTGCCTGTAAAATTTGAAAACGTGAGTTACACTACCCGCATAGTTGGAACTGTTCCCGAGGTTCAGACGGTTCGAAATGTCGTCGTAGCTTCTGGGAATTTTTTCGACCATGATGATGACAGGATAATGGCTACTGTTGCGGTAGTAGGTCCTACAGTCGTTAAAATGCTATTCGGCGAGCGTGACCCTGTGGGTGAATCTATAAAGATCGGTAAGGTATTGTTCAGGGTCGTAGGAGTTACTGAGTCCAAGGGCAATATCTCAGGAGAGGACGAAGATGATCAGATCTTCGTGCCGCTTCGGACTGCCATGAACAGGCTCATGAACGTCACATATCTGAGCCACATATTCCTTGAGGCGTCATCGTTCGAAGAGATACATCAGGCAGAACAGCAAGTGCGTGTCTTATTGAGGGAAAGACATCGATTAGGCGAAGGGAAGGTGGATGATTTTTCAATTCAGAATCAAGCAGACGTCATCCAAACAAGGGAGGCCGCGGCCCGTACTTTCGAGATGCTGATCGTAAGTATGGCAATCATATCCATAATCGTAGGTGGGGTAGGCATACTTGGTGTCATGCTCCTTTCGATTCGCGAGCGAGTGGGCGAGATAGGAATACGCAGAGCCGTGGGCGCAAGGAAAAAAGACATTTTGATCCAATTTCTTTCGGAATCAATAGTCTTGGGGCTCTCGGGAGCGATCGCAGGGCTAGTTCTAGGTTTGATCGGCGTTCTAGCAGTGATTAAATTGACTCTAATGCCCGTATCTTTTTCTCTGGAATATACTGCGATGTCCATGGCCAGCGCGATATCTTCGGGCATCGTCTTCGGAATATACCCATCATGGAAGGCAGCGTGCCTAAATCCCATCGAAGCGTTGCATAGAGCATAATCGCCTATTTACTTGTTTCTGCCAGCCATTCTCTAATTAGCTTCTTGTTCAGTTTACCCACGCTGGTTTTAGGTATTTCATTTACTATGTAGAATCTATCTGGGACTGCCCACTTGGAGATTGCCGTTTGACTAACAAAACCCATCATAAATGAACGAAGGTCTTCCGCGGATACCCTGCCTTCGAAATTGGGATCGAGAACCACAAACGCAACAGGGCGCTCTCCCCACTTTTCATCAGGAGCACCTACCACCGCTGACTCTGATACGGCTTCGTGTCGGCTAAGCAGACTTTCTATCTCCAGAGATGATATCCATTCTCCTCCGGTTTTTATGGCATCTTTGAGTCTGTCTGTTATCTGGACGTAACCCTCTGCATCCATAGTGGCGATATCTCCAGTGTGAAGACGGCCACCTTGCCACAATTCTTCTGATTTCTCTGGATTTTTGAAATAGGCTTGCGTGCACCACGGTGTTCTCACAGTAATCTCACCTTGGGAGACACCGTCCCTAGGTATTACTCCTCCTTTATCGTCAGTGATTTCGAGGTCCACGAGAGGAATCGGAATGCCTGTTTTGGTACGAATGTCCAACTGGCGCTCCTTGTCCCAGCTGGTCATGTAGGGCTTGAAATTCGCCATAGTAAGGATTGGACACGTCTCAGACATTCCGTAACCGTGGAACAAGTCTATTCCTTTGTCTAGTGCAGCCCTAGCCAGTCCCCTAGGCATAGCCATCCCCCCTGTGTTGAGCTTCCAGCCTCGAAAATCCATTCGCTCAGCAAGAGGATGATTGATAAGTATGTGCAGAATCGTGGCCACACAATGTGAGAATGTCACTCCCTCAGCCTTGATGAGATTGAGGACTCGCTCAGGATCAAAACGTCCCGGATAGACTTGTTTAGCGCCTAAGAGGGTCGCAACATACGGGAATCCCCATGCATGCACATGAAACATGGGGGTAAGCGGCATATAAACGTCCCCAGAATGAAATTTACTCGGCCAGCTGAATCCGGCCGATGCTATGGCAACTGAAAGAGTATGGAGGACTATTTGTCGGTGGCTGAAGGATACCCCCTTGGGCTCTCCCGTTGTCCCCGTTGTATAAAATGTAGTCGCCTGGGCTTGCTCGTCGAAATCAGGGAAATCGTAGGCATCGTTAGCGTCGGACAAGAGCCTTTCGTACTCATTGACGACGGGGAGCCCGGTCTTGAGTTCTTCGTGTCCTTCACGCATCAGGACAAAAGATCGGACCGTTGACAAACGGTCAGCGATATCTTCGAGCATCGGCATGAAATCGTCGTGGGCAAGCACAATGTCATCTTCTGCATGGTTCATGGTGTAGAGTATTTGCTCTGGTGCGAGCCTCACATTTACTGTATGGAGTACTGCACCCATCATAGGAATAGCAAAAAAACACTCGAGATATCTGTGTGAATCCCAGTCGAGGACAGCAACCGTTTTACCAGGTTTTACTCCCAAAGATTTAAGGCCTGAGGCTAGTTTATTAATGCGTCTAAAGAATTCCGAGTATGTGAATCTGGCCTTGTCTTTATAGACGATTTCTTGATCAGGAGCATAGAGAATCGGGGTATGGAGTAGTTGTTTAATGATAAGGGGATAGCTGTATGCGGATGGAGTACTCTGTATATGTCGGACGCCTTGTTCCATGAGCTTCTACCTGTCGCTGTAACTTAGATATGCATGATAGTTATTTTAAACGATTGTGACATAGAATCATTGGTAACGATTCTGCTCAAAGTTTGGATACGGATAACGACTATCATCACGTTTTGCAACTCTTAAGTATCATTCATGGGTATTTGTTGCAATTCTAGCTGGTTCAAGGTATCCATAGCGTAACACTGAGCAATTGTGTAAAAATGGCCGCGTTAAAGATATAGTGACATCTGCCCCCTTCCCTGTGTGTTACTCGAAGGTCTATGCGATCCACAATTGGCTTATAAGTGGCTTGAATTTTCAGGTGGGAATCTTTTATGGCCACTGCGATGTGTTAAGAGTATTGGATTTTGCCCAGGTTAGATCGCAACTAGAGACACTCAATTCATGATCACCCTTGACGGTACACCGGATGGTTCTCCCCGTTGTTGCAATTTATGACGCAGAGGTAGGTGCTGAGGATGCAAGATGGCTTGTCTTCAAAAATTTCACCAAAAAGTAATGGGGCACGGCGCTAGGCTGTACCCCTTCCTTCTTAGGGAGCATTACTACGACAACGATCATAGAAATCCTTTGACCAATGTATCCCACCCCACGTTAGCAAAAGACCCATATACGTCCGAGATAGGCTCACCACCAGTGGCTGCTGCAGCTGCCGGATCATCGGCTATGAGAGAGAGCAGACGCTCTCCTTCTGATTCGATGAACCTGACACTGTCGATCCCAAAAGTGAGTTCCTTGAGTTCAGACCTGAGTTCGAATGGATCGAGAAGCATAACCCAGCCAGCGCAATACGGATCTTGATTGGCGTTTTCAGGCTTATCCAAGAGCTTCTGATTAACCGCAGTTACCACTCCGGTTAACGGCGCTTTTACACCCACCTCGTGACCCGCCCTCTGGAGGATGAAAGACTCCTCCGAAGCGGCAAAACGTGTACCCAGTGAGGGTAGCCTGAACTTGTCGGCCTTTCCGACAAGCCTGTTACCAAAGTCATCCAGTCCGATTCGCACCCTTCCACCGTATTCGACCCTAGCCCATCCGTGGTTCCTGTGGATGTAATAGTCTCGAGGAACACGATAACCGTGGGCGTTTAGATACTGTGGAGGACCAAAGAGGTTCACATCTGCTTCCAGCGTATCTTCCAACATCTGGTCAAAGGGGCATCTTGCGCAATCATAGGCATTGGCGCACTTTTTGTACGCGGGGGCGCCGCCGGTCAGAGCGTGCCTGCATCTGATATCTTGTCCTCCCTTGCGGAACATGAGAGACTGCCATTTTTCCGCGGTGTCGTCTCTCGCCAATTTCCGGCCCATCGCTTTGTCAAAGGCGCATTTGGTGCAGTCAAACGCATTGTCACAGTATTTCACTGGGACCACCTTTGCTCGCATCCAGATGCATTCTTTATCTGAAAAATTGAAGGTGGCCAGTCCGCCCTTATGCTTGTCTTGTGTTTTCATCCTATTACCTCCAGGGATATATGCTTTGTTTAAGTAAGGTCTTGGGTTACTATCATGCCGCCTTAAGAATTACCCTAATTGCCACGGATCCTCGTGGCTCAACCTGAGTATCTTCGAGCATTTGATCGTATTCGCATCTTGCGCAGTCATAGCAGTTTGCGCAGAGTTTTCCAGCGGGGGCATGACCGGTGAGTGCATGCTTACAAAGCCCCTGGGTGGCAGTGAGTTCCGACAATCTCAAGGATTCTGTTGTCTTCATGGCTGGCCTCCTTCAAATTTGCTTTATTTAAAAAATGCGTTTGATCTAAGGGGCTGTTCCCCGTGATTTTCGTCCGTCTGCCGAGGATGGAGCAACTATCATGCCAACATCATTTTGTTATATTAAAATTTGGATATTACTTATTATTTATATGAATATCCCATATTACACATCTGAGCTTATGTTGTGGTAAAATGCCACGGATGCTGGCTTATTGAGGCATCATATAAGCATAATATGCTATTTTTATTATGTATTATATTTTATGTGGTAGATTACGACAGGAGTGTGGCAAAATACCACAGTCGTAGAAGCCCCACTTACGCAAAGCGGGAAAGCAAACACGAATCCCGAGTCCGTTTAGGTCTGTCATTCCCAGGTAAGTGCGCGGTTAGGAAGATAGCTCCCAATAAAGTGGTATGGCCGTAATAAGTGTGTATCATTGGGAGGAGGCGCAGTTTGACACGGCAATCTCAGTTTGCGGGCTCATGACATTTAACCGGCCGGTCGTAATATATCGCGCTAGCAAAGCGATCTATTCCGATGTAAATTTATAGAAACCGTACAATTTTGTATGGCTGATCCGGGTGAGCCGGATAAAGCTTCTTACGCATCCTGCTTGTCCGGCCCTTATGTCTTGACCGCCTTCAGCATTTCGCGGACAGCCTCTGCAAGAAACATTTCACAATAATCGCACAAATAGTTTAGTTTGTCGTCTAATTCTTGTAGGGTATTCGAAGCGCGCATGACGCAGCGGCCACTGTGGCAATGGGGCAAGTTGAACGTATGCCCTATCTCATGTAGAGCCACTTTGACCACGCGTTCCAGGAAGGTTTCACGTGGCACGAAGTCATCGTTAACCCCTCGATGCAGTCGATAACATGACAGGACTGCTGCAGCGCCATTAAGATAAGCTTCGCCAAAAACATAGGTCAAAATGGGATTGCAAAGGTCTTCATTAGTGACGCCTAAGATCTTCAGAGTTTTGCCGCTTCGATTGTTCGACAGGTATTTGATAATGGTCATTGCATTGTATTGGTTTCGTAGCTCCATAAAGGCCTCCGGGGGCAGCGGCTCTGGTGAGAGAAGATCGACTGGCAGTCTGAGGATACCTTGTATGCTGTCCGTGACCACACGTAGTACGTCCTCCCCTACCCTCCCTAAGGGTTTTACTGCGATAAGGCCTTTATGTGTTGGCCCCTGATCAAGTTGATTCTCAGCCGTCGTCATGTCGGCTCGGCTTCCAGACGGTTGAGATGCTGGTGGAGTTGATATTTCTTTATCTTTTTATGGAGTGTTGATCTGTCCACTTCAAGAATCTTTGAGGCGCGGGTGATGTTCCAGTCTGTTTCTTCGAGGATGCGTTTAATATGGGCTGCTTCAGCTTCTTGAAGAGAACGTGGTCCCGTAGTGGTCGAGGTGACAGACGACGATTCGCTGATCAAATAGGCAAATGCTTCCGGAGTAATGATTCTCTTTTTGGATGTTACGACAGCCCGTTCAACCACATTCTCCAATTCGCGTATATTTCCGGGCCAGGGATAGCTCATAAGAATTTCCATTGCTTTGTCACTAATGGAGTCCACATGCCTGTTTGTTTCACGCGAAAATCTTTCGAGGAAGTGATTTGCTAGAAGAGGAATGTCATCTTTACGATCCCGCAAAGGGGGGACACGGAGGGTAATTACGTTGATGCGATAAAAAAAATCTTGGCGAAATGTTCCGTTGGCGATCTGACTATTTAAATCCTTGTGAGTAGCGCTGATGAGTCGGAAGTCCGCGACAAGGGGTTCTACTCCGCCTACGCGAAAAAAACGTCTATCCTGCAATACTCTTAGAAGATCGACCTGCATTTTGGGTGAGATTTCGCCGACTTCATCCAGAAATAGAGTTCCGCCCTCGGCTACCTCGATCAGACCCTTTTTTGCCTTTACTGCGCCTGTGAAAGATCCCTTTTCGTATCCGAATATCTCGCTCTCGATAAGGGACTCCGGGATAGCACCGCAATTTATAGGCACAAAGGGGCCACCGAGGCGTTTACTATTTGCGTGTATGGCTCTGGCTATGAGTTCTTTCCCAGTTCCTGTCTCACCTAAGATGAGCACCGATGACTCGCTGCTGGCAATTTCGCTGATAGTGTCGAAGAGCTCCACCATTTGAGGAGATCTCCCGACTATTTGATCCAGTCCTGCCCAACACTTTGCGATCTCTCCTCGAAGGTACTGCGATTCCTCCAACAGCCGCTGATGTTCTAACAGTTTAGCAACCAACAAGCCCAAGCTCTCGGGATCAAATGGTTTAACTAAGAAATCATTTGCTCCCAGTCGCATGGCTTGCACGGCATGCTCTACGGTGCCGTAGGCAGTGATAATAACGACTAGGGTAGTTGGGAATTGCTTCTTTACCTGCTCGAGGAGTGCAAAGCCTCCCATCCCTGGCATCTTGATATCCACGAACAGGATGTCATAGAATCTTTGCTCCATGAGTGAGAGGGCATCTTCCCCGGACTCTGCCTTGTCAACTGCAGCTCCTTCCTTCTCTAGCCATGCAGCGAGTGATTCTCTGACGATGAGTTCGTCGTCAACCACCATGAATCTGTGCCGTCTTGCCATGACTTTTCTCGTCCCTCCCTGGAGGAACGTCAGCAACAGCTGACTGTTCCTGAGCTTCCTTGAAAACGGGCAAGTTTACCCCGAAGACCGTGCCCTGATTCTCTTCGCTTTGCATATCAACTGTGCCTCCATGCTGAGTAACAATCCCATACACTACACTTAATCCAAGGCCAACGCCTTTACCGACGGCCTTAGTAGTAACAAATGGCTCCCAGATGGTACCTTGGAGGCTCTTGGGTATGCCAACTCCGGTATCTTGCACTAGTATTCGTACATAATCTTTATCCCCACCCATACTTGCCCTTATTGTGATAACTCCGCCGCGCGGCATGGCGTCCATGGCGTTGATGACTAGGTTTAACAATGCTTGTTTGATTCGGCCTCTATCGCCAAATACGGGCAGCACGTCTTTCTCAATGTGACGCTCGAGCTTAATTCCTTGCAGCGAAGCTCTGTTGTGAATTAACATGAAGATCTCGTCCACGACTCGGGTCAGATCAAAAGCTGTTTTCTCCATATTGTCCAGACGTGCAAAAGCCAGAAGATTCCTGAGTATTTGTCCGCAACGCGCAGATTCCCCCGCAATTAGGTCCAGATAAGCCCTGAATTGTGCAATCTCTTCAGGAGCAAGTGAATCCTTGTCGAAAGCCTGCCTCATGAGTTTGGCAAAGGTAAGAATCCCTTGAATTGGGTTGTTGATTTCGTGAACAGCTGCCGCGGCCAGTTGTCCCAAGGCTGCCATCTTGTCCCTTTCAAGTATGTGAGAAAAACTTTGCTGTATATCCTGGGCCTGCTGATCTAGGACACGCCTCATCTCTCGGTGTATATCTTTCCATACCACTAGGACATTCATCTTGTCCTGGTCTTGTGTTTTCATGGGATACGCGCTCACCGTGAAATAGTACCTAGAATCGTTTTTTGTGGTAGCTTCTTTCACCGTATGAACGGCCTTTCCTGTGAGTAGAACTTCACGGGCGATACATCTGGCACCGGCGCAATCGCAAGGCTTGGCCCCCTTTCTCAACACCCAGTGGCAGGGGCGGCCAATACAATCTTCTAGTACCATCCTACCTCGTTCAAGAACAGAGTTGCTTATCTCCACGATCTTGAGGTCCTCATCAACGACCATAAGGCTGACTTCTGGCCCTGATGTGAGTACTTCTTTCATAAGCTCCACGGTCTGGAGTCTCGTCCGTGCAGCAATTAGCTGGCCCGTTATTTCTTTGAGTCCTTTTACTATCCTGAGTATAAGTGAATCCAGTATCCTGGTTTGCGGTGGCATTATTTCGCCGAGGAGTCGAAACAATTGGGGCTGATCTTTTGTCTGGATGACGATATCCGGGGGACACTCCCGCACATATTGCTGGATATCCTGGAAGACAGAAAGTGTGAGGACATCATCTACAATCCCGTTTGCAGCGACCAAATCGCATGGGATAGCGTGCACTTCGACTATCTCATGACCTATGTTTGTAAGGGATTGCAGGACATCGCTTACGTGTTCGTCTGATTCAGACCCCACCACTAGAACTCGCAGCTTGGTAGCGAGTTGAGGCGACGGGTCTGACGTGTCGAGAATCTTCAATTCCTTGTTCACGCTCATAGGATCCCCAATGGCCCCATTATATCAGCTCACCAAAATGGAGCAACACAAGAAGCTTTATTGCCTATGAATTGGGACATCGCATTTTCAAATGATTTTGTATAAATCTTTGATGGGACTAAGCGGTTAAATCTCCCACTAAAACATTCTACTGGAACGCAGAGATTTTACAATATAATTTGTGGCAGACCTTGATTTATCGCTAGGGCTAAAAGTCACAAATGTCTGCAGCAACTTCCCCTCAGCATCTAATAAAAACTAGGTAAGAAGGGGCAATGAGTGTATTCTGCAAGTGTTCGCTACCTGATATTATGTTCAGAGGTCGTTGATTATGTATCGTCATATCAAGAAGATTTGGACTCACGATGTGGGACTAACAATTTTACTCGTCGTGATTCTTGTTCAGACATTTGTGATTTACCCGTTGGTTGAATCTGAAATTGTAAGAATTATCATCATAAACATTTCATTTGCGTTGATGATCGTTTCAGGCATCTTGACGGTCATAGGTACACCGATATGGGGGAATGTGATCGCTGGCCTTGCTATTTTGAGCGTGGCCTTAAGAATAATTCAATCCTTTCACCATGTCGTTTGGTTGGAATCAACCAATGCTTTGCTGATAGCATTATATGTGTGCCTGTTATTTGGAGTTATTCTTTCTCAAGTATTTCGAGAGGGGCCGATAAACTTCCATAGGATAGCAGGAGCTGTAGCACTCTATCTGCTGCTGGGTATATTTTTCGCCATGCTATACGCTTTCATTGATCTTCAAGACCCCACCTCATTCAGCATGGCCCCACATCTCCAGTCGAGAAACCCACACATATTAGGCGCAAACTTCATTTATTTCAGCTTTGTCACGCTGACCACAGTCGGATACGGAGACATCCTCCCAGTACACCCTGTGGCCAAGACCACAGCAATCCTAGAATCCATGACAGGGCAACTCTTCCCCGTGATCCTGATTGCAAGACTTGTGGCCATGGAGATAGAAGATTCTCGCAAAGCAAATCGAAAATAATCAAATTAATTATGTATCCACGCTAGTCAATTTTGTTGCCATTTCATAAATTATAGTGATTCTCCAATGTAAACGCGGACTTCCTTCATGCATTGGCTTGTGATTTCTGAGGAACTGGAGACACAGGATAATGGATCGCCCATTTGTTCCGATGCGAATTAAGACAACAGGTATAACCGCTCATTACAATTATATTTTCGTCTGTTGTTTCTCCTAACGCCCGTGGCAAACGGTCACATCGGAAGATAAAAATAGCGCAAGATGAGATCTAGAGGTGCGAATCCAAAAACATGCATATTCGATGAGGCCGGCGATGACGCTAACAGTTTTTGTCATGGGGAGGATAAGCAGGTCACCGTTGCTATATTCGCGTTCATGCGAGCGAAAGTGTATTTAAAAGTCAAGGCACATTTGGGTAGAAAACCGATCCATTCTTACTGCGGTTTAGAGGCCACCATAGATTATATTTCGCCTATCTTTTCTCTCCCGTAGCCAATCCCAGTTGAGCTACAGCAATATTGTACTCAGCTACCGCTTTGTAATAATTTGTCTCTGCATTCAGCATGGCGTTCTGGACGTTCAAGACATCAGTGATGGATGACTTGCGCACACCATACTTTTGCTGTACCCTGCTAAAGCTCTCTTTAGACTGCCCAATGGACTTACGCAGGACTTCAGTTTTTTTTCGTGCGGATGAGACGTTTAATAGGGCTGTTTCTACATCAAGGCGTATCTGAAGCTCCAATTGCCTCAAAGCAGCTTTTAGTGAAGCCAGCTTCGCATGCTGTTCTTCGATTTGTGCGGGAATGCGACCGCCCGTAAACAATGGATATTCAGCCACGACAGCAATAGAGCCCTGCGGCTGTACGTGCTCTGGATATGGCCAAAGGGGTCCCCCTCGTTGCTCTTTTTGTGTAAAAAAATTAGTGCGGTCCGTGTACACCACACCACTATCCCCTATTCCCGTGGCTGCTCGCATACCTATAGATCCGACAAGAGATAACTTTGGCCATCGGGATGCCCGGGCAGAATTTATTTTCATCGCCTGCGCATAGAGTGATGCCCTTTGAGCCCTGTAGTCACCGCGTTCGGCAAATGCCATAGCCAGGGCCCCTTTCAGGTCAGGGATGGAACCGTGAACCCGTAACTCGCCTTCAATGTTCACATGTCCCGCGTTAAGATTTAGACCGATAAGAGTGGTTAATGCCCTTAACTGAACGTCGAGGGTGTTTTGCTCTGTTAATAACCGCTGCTCAATATCAGCGATACGGACATCAGTCCGTAGTAAGTCCGACCATGCAGCCTCATCGACTGACAATATCTCCAGGACACTCTGGCGTTGTTTTAGCATGAGGTCACGCGATAAACGGAGAGAATCCAACAGCTTCCTCTGTGCAAGTATGTTATAGAAAGCGCTGGTTATATTGAAGATAAGCTCTTCCCATGTTCGACCGAGACGGCTTTGGGCAGCAAGAATCTGGAATTCTGCGGCGGAAATATCGCTCCTGATCCTACCGCCGGTGAACAAAGCCATTTGTAGCGACACATCTAGCGAGGCGACGCCACTGGCAAACAGACCCGGCTCGGCGTTCATTCTGGCTTGCTGTAATCTCTGATCCGGCAGGTTGCGCTGTATAGTCCCCGTGCTGGTGAACTGTGGCCATCCATCTGCTAGGACGATATCTCTCTGGGCACAGGCAGTTTTAACGTCCCATCTGCCGGATATCAAAGTCGGGTTGTTACGTCGTGCAATTTCTATGGCCTCATCTAGGGTGAGGGACAATGACTGACCTAGCTTACGTGAACTCGGAACAGGAACATCCACGGGAGTTGTGTCGATTGGCACTTCAGGGGGAACACGACCGAAGTATCCTGGCAAAACAGTACAATGAGTAAGCAGTGCTAGCGAGATCAGTGCAAATAATATATTAGTCTTTTTCATACCGCAGTACGAAATATAACTATAACTGCAAGCAGATCATGATAGCCTCGATGTGAGGGCTATAATCCTATGTCCTAAGTAGGTTAACTCTTGATAGGTTCACAACTTTACATAATAAACAGAATGCAGTTTATCATATAACATATGAATTAATCAAATATTAAGTTGCATCAGCTAAAAGAAGATTCTCCTGAGTGCCACAACAAAGCGGATTAAGACCCGCATTGTATTGAACCTTAACGCCAAACACACTGTTCTGGCTGCGACTGTTATATGAATATGACGGGTTCAGGATTGAAGGGTTGTCTGTAGTATGATAGTTATTTAAGTCCGTGGTTAATCTTTTACCGGCTTTTGTAGATGAGGGCGCCTGGCGTTTTGGGATTCAGACTTCAATTGATAATTCAGCCGATGACTTGACGATTAAGCCCGATTTTTGCATTATCCGGTGGTCACACAAGTTGTACCTGCTGCGGACATAGTCTCACCAGATCAGCGGAGTCATACATGAGAGAAGACTTAGATTATAAGGTATTCCAGGAAGTAAGTTATGGACTGTACATTGTGACATCTGTTTTCGAAGGCCGTATGAACGGACAGATTGTTAACACTGTACTGCAGGTAACAGCTGATCCGCCACGGTTCGCTGTCATCATAAATAGAAACAACTTTACGCATGATCTTATAACAAAAAGCTCTGTTTTCGGCATATCCATCCTTAGCCAAGAAGCGCCCATGACCTTAATTGGGCTGTTCGGTTTTCGCTCAGGCCGGGATGTGGATAAGTTGTCTCAGGTAAAATGGATACAGGGTAAGACAGGTTGCCCTCTAGTCACAGACTACGCGATAGGGGTCTTGGAAGCAACAGTGTTCGGAACCTTGGACGCGGGTACTCACACCATATTTGTAGGAGACGTGATCGACGCCAAACATTTGGCAGACGGTAGGCCCATGACGTACGAGTATTATCACCGCCACCTGAAGGGTAAAACGGCCAAGAACGCTCCTACCTACAACCCTTCTGCCCATTGAGCCGATTAGGTGTGAACGGAACAATGAGGAAGATATGGTATCAGACAAAGCAATACGAAACGTTCCTTTGTTGGACTTGAAGGCCCAGTACCGTCAAATCAGGGACGATATAAGGGCCGCAGTAGATCGAGTTATCGAAAGTCAGCAATTCATACTTGGCCCTGAAGTGGCCGCCCTTGAGGAAGAAATAGCGGCATACTGCGGGTGCAAATACGCGATAGGTGTCTCGTCGGGTACTGATGCTCTGATTGCGAGTTTGATGGCCATTGGGGTTGGTCCCGGCGACGAGGTCGTCACAACGCCTTTTTCTTTCTTCGCTACTGTGGGCTCTATAATGAGGGTAGGGGCTACACCTGTTTTTGTGGATATTGATCCCCGGGACTTCAACATAGACGCGACAATGGTTGAGGCTGCGCTGACCGACCGAACGAAAGCCATGATACCGGTTCACTTATTTGGTCAAACAGCAGATATGTCAAGTCTGTTGACAATAGCTAATAATAACGCCTTAGCATTGGTAGAAGATGCAGCGCAGGCAATAGGTGCTGAGGATCACGGCAAACGGGCAGGAAATTTCGGATCAGCTGGCTGTTTCTCATTTTTTCCGTCAAAGAATTTAGGTGGATTCGGGGACGGAGGCATGATTACAACCAATGATGAAGACCTGGCTCAAAGGCTTCAAATTATCAGGAATCAGGGTGCATATCCCAAATATTACCACAAGGTTCTGGGAGGCAATTTCCGACTTGATGCTCTACAGGCTGCTGTACTGAGGGTTAAGCTGAAGTACTTGGAGTCCTGGACAGAAAAGCGTCGGGCAAATGCCTTGTACTACACGAGTCGTTTGTCCGAACTAGGTTTGACCGAGGATTACGTCAAGCCTCCAGCAACAATTAGGGAAAGGCACGTCTTTAATCAGTATGTCATAAGAGCCCGGGAAAGAGACAGACTTCGTAATTTTCTAGCTGATAGAGGAGTACACACCGAGATTTATTATCCCTTACCCCTGCACCTCCAGGAATGCGTGCCAAAAGGTAGTTATAAGAAAGGGGACTTGCCTGTGAGTGAGCAAGTCGCGATGGAGGTCTTAGCCCTTCCGGTGTACCCAGAACTCTCTACAGAAGACAAGGAATATGTAGTTCAAATGATTCACGATTTTTATCGCGGAAACTAAAGAGTTATCGTCCGTCCACACGTAGCAGCTCTCCTTGCATGAAAGTTTTACTGATAAACAGCAACCGAAAAAGTGACGTATTAGCGGCTCCGCCCATTGGATTGTGCTATGTCGCCTCCGCTACTGAACAAGCAGGTCATGATGTGCGAGTCGTGGACCTGTGCTTTCAACGCTTTCCAGTCCAACACCTTAGGAAATCAATAGAAGATTTTGCCCCTGACGTTGTAGGCATTTCAATACGAAATATTGACAACTGCAACATGCTGCATCCCAGGTCCTATCTCCAAGAAATTAGAAGCATGATAAACGACATCAGGAAGTTTACCAATGCATGCATTGTCGTTGGGGGCTCTGGTGCAAGCATTTATCCCAAGGGGGTTTTGGGCTATCTCAAAGCTAATTATATAGTTGTTTCGGAAGGTGAGGAGACCTTTCCTAGGCTGCTTGAATGCCTTGAAAGAGGGGACTCGCCCGGTGATTTACCGGGTGTTGGAGTCATGCAAGGTGAGGAGTTCATACTCAATCCTCCAGCTCTGACGTCCTTTGACAAAACTCGTCCCGATGTGGGACGCTGGGTTGATCTGACGCCTTATGAGGCTGTGGGAAGCAGCTACACAATTCAGAGTCGAAGGGGATGTCGGAACAAGTGTATTTATTGCACTTATAACCAGTTGCTCGAAGGTCAGGCAATTCGTGTGAGAGATCCAAGAGACGTTGTGGATGAGATAGAAGAAGTGATCTCAAAATATCATCCGCGCTCCATTGAATTCGTGGACTCAGTTTTCAACGATCCTCGTGATCATTGCGCTGAAATATTAGAAGAAATAGTAAGACGTTCGTTGAAGGCCTCCTTCACGGCTATGGGAGTTAGCCCCAAGGGTTTGGATGCCGAGTTCTTACGTTTGATGCAGGCTGCAGGCTTTAACTCTTTCTGGATAACTCCGGAATCTGCATCGTCTGTCATGATTCGGAATTACCGAAAAGGATTTGAGATGGACGATATAGTTGCAGCAGCTGATGCAATACGGAGCACGAACTTCACCGTTCTTTGGGATTTTCTGATCGGAGGTCCTGGAGAAACAAATGACACCTTGGAAGATACCCTCGATTTCATTACCCAGAACTTGGTTAGAGATACTCGTCCTCCCTACTATACTATAAATTTTTTTCTCGGAGTGAGAGTATATCCTGGGACCAGGCTCTGGGATGTAGCCATGCAAGAAGGGTTTATTTCTAGAACCAGTGACCCTTTGCAACAACTTTGGTATGTTTCACCCTCGTTGGACCTGGATCGAGCCTTGACCCAAATGGTGGATGCCGCCCGGGTTTGTCCAGAAATCATATCGGGTATAGATGAAAAGTATCTGCAACTGTCAGGAATAGCTCGAGCGTTGGGGAAATTTGTCACTACGCCAAAGCTCTATTGGCGTCTGATGTATGCCGGCAATAGAATTATAAGAAAAGCCGCTCTTAAAATTTACTTTGACCAGGGTCGTATAGTGAACAACATCAAGCGGCAGTTAGCCTCCCAGGGGTATCGCATGTCCTAGCCCCTTCGGACATCACGGCGTTTTCAAATAGGAGTAAAGTTGCTAGAGACGCTGCTTGTCTGATGGCGGTTTTGAAAACTAAGATGGTTAGCTCACTGCCTGTGGAATTGGAGACCTTTGTGGCAAGACCGAGACGGCAATATTAGAGTCTTGATAAAAATATTCAATGATATAATCTGTAGTGGTGCTAAAAAATAAACACTGGTTACTAGCCTATTTCGACCTGTCATTCCCATGGAAGTGGGAATCCACACACATGGATTCCCGATCAAGTCGGGAATGACATTGTGCCGGTGCCTGAAAATAGGTGCCAATTCCCAGGCCTGCATCAACCTGTCATTCCCACGAAAGTGGGAATCCAGAAACCTGGATCCCCGATCAAGTCGGGGATGACAGTGATATGTGTCTGTCATTGGGAGGAGGCACAACAATACAACGCAATCGCTGTTTTTGCGACTAACACCTACCCACAAATCCACCTATCACTCATCACACTACTTGGCCTCTCCCACCAATATAAATGGAGCCCAGAAAAATGGATGCCGGTAACCCTCTCTACGTACCCTGTCCCGAGCATCCTTAAGGGCATCCAGTTTACCCATGCCAGACTTCAGATTCTGGAAAAAGCTCTCCATCAGTAACAGCGCAGAATCCACCTGCACCTCCCATAGCGTCATGATAACCGACTTCGCTCCAGCATACTGGAAGGCACGACCCATACTCATAACACCCTCGCCTGATACCTCCTTACCCAATCCTGTCTGGCAAGCAGTCAACGCAACAAGGTCTGCATTGAGCTTTAACGATAATACCTCTGACATGCTTAGCAAACCGTCAGTCCCAGGTGGAACCATGGTCAACGCCAAAAATGGCTCCCGAAGTCCTGGAGTACGCATACTAAAATATCCATGCGTCGCAAAAACTATCCTACCATAATCCCCCATATGCGGCCCTAAATCCCTTATAAAATGCGCCTTGGACGCCTTCAAACCCGTCAGCACCGTACTAAAAGGCTTATAATTAAAGAACCAATAGATCAAACGCTTAGGACATTGTGTGTCGGAACTGGCTTACCTGACTGCGGCGTCAAGATATTCTCTAAGCGATTCAGATGTTTTCATTGACATTCCGAGAGCCTGCTCCCAGACGTAAGGAGACTCCATGCAAAGATACACACGAGTATTTGGAAAATATGATCGGATGTATTCGAATAATGTTCGGTATATTTTGATACGCTCTTGTACGCAGATACGGAATTTGCCGTCCAATCCCCGCACAAATGCATCGTGGAAGTACTTTAGGCGGCCAAACCGAGAGAGGACTATTTCCTTTAACTCGGGGACGAAACGCAAGACACCCATGGAAATCCAAGCGATGCTTTCAGGACGGACGTGGGCTGATATTTCCTGAACCGTTTGACAGTATGCGTGTTTCCAGCCCGCTATAGGGATGATGGGGTCGAAGTGGAATCCTATTTTGTAAGCGTTTTGCGCGAGCTTCTTTGCTGCTTGAAGTCGTTTGTGGAGCGACGCAGAAAATAATTCTTCTCCGCGGATAATTTGGTTCGCATTGACTGAAAAGCTCACAACGACGTGACCCTTGGCATTCACTTTCAAGAGCGGTTCAATATGATCGGTTTTAGTTTTGAGTTCTAGGCAAGCATTTCTTTTCTTGGAAAAAAAATCCACTAGGTCAGTTGTCGCGTCTAGTAACGGCTCTAAGGCTAAAGAATCTGTGAATTCTCCGGTGCATATCCTATGGAAATTACCGGCATGCATGATCAGATGTTCATCTAAGCCTTTAAGGATATCTTCTCGATTAACGAAAACGTCTATTACAGGGCTATTTAAATACGCCTGTAGGGCGCAGTACCTGCAGTCTATGGGGCAGCCTTGACCGAGGTGCAGGATTTGAAGATGGCAACAAACATAATGGCGTGTCCCCGGGCAAGGTCTTACAGCGCGGCCCTTGTGTCTTACTAACCTGATAATTCGTTTCCCGCGACTAATTGGGTCTGGCTTGAGCAGGAGGCTCGTCATCGCCTCCTTAACATCAGGACCTTTTATTATTCTAACATTTTTAGTGGCTAAAGTTTGAAGGATGTGCTGGGTCAAAGGACTGTTTGCCGCATCCTGCTCAACCCACACCTGTTCAATGGGATATCTCATCTTTAATCCTTGTGAAAATACAGTCGTGTCACATAATAGAGGCCCAGCGAGTTGACTTCAATATTTCACCTAAAATTTAGGTCTCATGTCAAAACATATTGATCAAGGAAGTCTGTCTAAGTTCTGTAAACCGGAGACATAAACGCGGCCGAAGTTTTAAATCTCCACCTTTGGGGACGCCAACCTAAAGACAAAGTCTTGATAACGTTTTCTTGATTGTCCCTCAGCGCTGTGATTCTGTTCTTATTCGATTGAAAAGAGAATGATTGTTGACAATGGCGGCTGGTAATGATGAAATGACACGTTACACTGACGACACAGCGCCACGGAGTATCCATGAAGATCAGCGATATTATACGCATCCTCGGAGCAAGAATATTGGTTGCAAATCATGACCACGACCAGGATATCCCTAGAGGAGGAGCAGCGGACCTAATGAGTGATGTTCTAGCTTTTGGCACCGAGGGCATGGTACTCATGACGGGGCTAACCAATCCCCAGGTCGTACGAACGGCAGAAATGGCAGGCATTGATGTAATTGTGTTCGTTAGGGACAAGATTCCTCCACGGGAAACATTGGAACTCGCGGAAGATGCAGGCATAACATTGATTAGCACAGCGTACACTATGTACGAAGCATGCGGAAGACTTTACAAAGAAGGGCTACCTGGCAGAGGACAAGTCAAGATTCAGGACAACATGTGGTAATGTCTGACCCCGTCAACTAGAATTTTGTGGAATCTTCTCTGTCATGACCAGTTTTAGCAATACCTTCTAGATGTTAGGATTAGTCCACCCGTGTGGTCACTGGTCAGTTGCACTATCATAAAAAAAGCGAGGTGTTTACTCAAACTCTAGGATTTGGAACTGCCCTTACTTTACAAGGCTCTTTGAACATACAACGGCGGTGAAAGTATGACAACTCAGCAGATCACCAAGTTTGAGGAATTGGTCTATACAACGAAAGTCGAAATGGTCATGGCCAAAAATGTCATCGTACTAAGTCCAACGATGAACGTCGCGGAGGTCAAGGACCTGTTGCTCCAGAGGAGGATATCTGGTGCGCCTGTTGTTCAAGATAATCGGGTAATTGGCATGATGAGCATGAGTGACGTGATTAGAGCCATGGAGGAAGGTAAGACAAATGCACCAGTGCAATCACTAATGACTTTCCCTGTGAAAACCGTGTCCAGGGACGCCTCTGTGATGGAAGCTATTAACAACCTCGGTCGTGAGACCGGGCATTCACGACTGCCCGTGATAGATCACGAGGGTTACTTGGTAGGCATAGTTACCAACGGTACAATTATGAAAGCTCTCCTTCGAGAGATGGAAGTAAGCTTTCAAAAGAAGGAGGCCGAGAGGCTTCAAACATACAGAGCGAGTCACATCTTTCAGGACATTGCTTCAGATGACACCAGCCTGTCTTTGAGATTTGTCGTTGATGACAAAGACTTTGACAATGCAGGCAAGGCATCCAGCATGATCAAGAAATCGCTTCTCAGGTTAGGAGTCAGACCTCCCATTGTTCGTCGCGTGTCCGTGGCCGTGTACGAGGCGGAAATGAATCTGGTTATTCACACAGATGTGGGTGGAGAGTTACTGGTAGAGATTAGACCAGATCGGTTGAAAGTATCTGCCGTGGACCATGGGCCGGGAATAGCGGATCTCCAGCAGGTGCTGCAGCCCGGTTTTTCAACGGCTCCACAATGGATTAGGGACATGGGATTTGGCGCTGGAATGGGCTTGGCAAACATCAAGCGATGTTCTGACATGATGATCCTACTGTCTGAACCGGGCGGCGGTACTAGGCTAGACATCCTTTTCAATTTTCAGGAAACCGTGGCCCAAGGGGTTGGCCTCCAAAAAACATCTTGACAATGAATGCCAAATTGCGTTTATGTATGGATTCGCATTGCCACACAAGGCAAAGAAAGCACATCTGCACCACGCAACCTAGAAAGATTCCCATGCGTGGAATCGATTTTTAGGAGTACGATCTCTCGAAGCCCGAGTGGAGTATATCAATGCTCGATTCGTACCTGCCATTGCTTGTGATCATTTTGATGTCTGCTTTTATAGGCGTCGTCATAATAGTTCTGTCAGAACTTTTGTCCAACAAGAACGTCACCCAAATAAAGCTCATGCCTTATGAATGCGGGATGGATCCCATAGGAACTGCAAGGAGGCGCTTCTCCGTACGCTTTTTTGTATTAGGCATGTTGTTCATCGTATTTGATATTGAGCTCATATTTCTGTTCCCGTGGGCCAATATTTTTGAGCAGCTGAGCGTTTTCGGCTTTATCGAAATGCTTGTATTCGTGTTGGTGCTACTTGTCGGACTGGTATATGTTTGGAGAAGGGGTGCTCTTGAATGGGAATAGAAAATCACTTGAACGACACTGTGCACGTAACCAACCTTGAGTGGTTCGTTAACTGGGCTAGAAAGTCCTCGATGTGGCCTCTGGGATTTGGTCTTGCGTGTTGTGCTCTGGAGATGATAGCTACATTTGTGAGCAGATATGATCTTTCCAGATTCGGTATGGAGGTTGCCCGGCCATCTCCCCGACACGCTGATCTCATGATCGTATCAGGCACAGCGTCCAAGAAAATGATACCGGCTGTAAGACGAATATACGAGCAGATGGCAGAACCTAAATGGGTAATAGCAATGGGCGCATGTGCATGCACCGGCGGGATTTACAAAAATTATGCTGTAGTTCAAGGAATAGACCGACATCTCCCTGTTGACGTGTACATTCCAGGATGCCCTCCTCGTCCAGAGGCTCTCCTCGATGGCATTCTTCAACTTCACGCCAAGGTAATGAAAGAACAGTCCATCCGGAGACCAAGACTGACAAACGTTAAGGCCATGTAACAAATGAACCAAGAAGAAATTCTAAATAGGACGAAACAACTCCTATCAGAGGAGACAATCGTTTCTTGGGAGCTATTTCGAGACCAGATTACTCTAACTGTTGCGCCAGACAAGATACTTCAGGTTTGTGAAATGATCAAGAATGACGCGCAGTTGGCGTTCGATTTTCTCTCATTCGTAGCCGGGGTTGATCGCTATCCTTCTGCTCCTCGCTTCGAAATAGTGTATCAGCTATACTCCACGAGACAAAACCACCGTTTTAGAATTAAGTGTCTTTTGGAGGATACAGAAGCGGGGTTGCCAAGCATAGATTCTGTTGTTTCGATTTGGCCAACTGCTGATTGGCATGAACGGGAGACAGCCGAAATGTTTGGGATCATATTCAAAGGGCACCCAGATCCTCGTAAGCTTCTCCTGCCTGATCATTGGAACGTATATCCCCTTCGTAAGGACTTTCCCTTAGAAGGGTCAGAAACTGAAACTCCTGACCTCCCTAGATAATCTGGAGTATCTAAGGAAAAAATCATGTCAGAAGAAGCTTTGCTGACTAATATATCGCATGAAGAGGTATTGGAACTCAATCTAGGGCCACACCACCCGAGCACCCACGGAGTTTTTAGAGCGGTTGTGGAATTAGACGGAGAGATAGTCGTAAATATAACGCCTTACCTTGGCTACCTCCATCGGGGATTCGAGAAGACGTGTGAAAACAAGCGTTATCACCAGGTAATCCCCCTTACCGAACGATGTGACTACATGGGCGCTTCCAGCAACTCGCTGGCATATTGTTTGTGTGTAGAGAAAATAATCGATGTCGAAGCGCCGGAGAGAGCCCAGGCCATACGCATTATTATGGCCGAACTTTCACGTATCTTTAGTCACCTATTCTGGTTGGGCACCCATGCTCACGATGTCGGTGCTATGACGCCGTTATTTTATGCGCTGCGCGAACGAGAAGACATCATGAATCTTTTCGAGCTCGTGGCGGGCGGTCGCCTCATGCCAAACTATCTGCGCATAGGTGGCTTGAATAAAGATCTGGAAGTCGGCTTTTTGGAAAGATTGAAAAAATTTACGGAGACATTTGACCAACGTGTGGACGACTACGAGACGCTCCTCACGAAAAACGCCATTTATATAGATAGGACAAAGGGCATAGGGATATTGCCACTCGAAGACGCCATAAGGCTTGGCGCCAGTGGTCCAATGGTGAGGGCTTCTGGATTAGCTTGGGATATAAGAAAATCTAATCCATATTGTGGCTATGAACAATACGATTTTGATGTGCCTGTGGAAACTGGCTGTGATGTGTATTCGAGATATCTCGTTCGAGTACAAGAAATGCGACAGAGCAACAGGATCTTGAAGCAGGTGATCCGTAAACTGCCGGACGGGCCTATCATCGCGAGGAAGGCAGGCACTATCTTCCCACCCCAAGAGGAAATTTATACACGCATGGAGTCGCTGATCCACCATTTCATGCTGGTGGTTGAGGGAATGAAGCCCCCTGTGGGTGAATATTACCAGTGCATAGAGTCCCCGCGCGGTGAGCTAGGCTGCTACATAATAAGCGACGGTAGTGCAAATCCTCTAAGGCTCAAATGGCGAGCACCAGCGTTTGTCAATCTGGAATCCTTGGCCTTGATGAGCAAGGGTCGTTTTTTTGCGGATCTCATAGCTATATTGTCCAGTATAGACATTGTATTGGCCGAGGTTGACCGCTAAGCGCACAGGATCGTGTTACATGAAATTGACTGAAATAATCTCCAAACTAGGTTTAGAGATAAGAGCAGGCAAAGACGCTATAGACCGAGAAGTTGTGGGCGGTTACGTAAGCGACCTGTTAAGTGACGTCATAGCAGGAGCAAAGGAGGGTGATCTATGGCTGACCCTTCAAGTGCACCAAAATACCGTGGCAGTGGCTTTCCTGAATAATTTGGCCGGCATTGTTATAGTGGGCGGAAGAGACCCTGACCCGGAAACAATCAAAAAGGCGGAAGAGCAGGGTGTACCCATACTGGTGAGCAAGTTAAGAAGCTACGAACTAGCGGGAAAGCTTTACGAAATGGGGCTCAGACGATCGGAGAGCTCCTAGTGATACACTGCATACAACTTCTCGGTGTACGAGACAAGGATCCTTTAAGCGTCCCCCAGGCGAGGGTGCTTCTATCAACATTCCACAAACTAGTTAGGCTGATGACGGAGGTGCCAGAGTAGGTCTCGGAGAATTCAAATTAGACCTGCACATCCATACAGTGCTGTCACCATGTACCGAGATAGGAGATATGACTCCAAAGGCCATAGTAGAGACAGCACTGGCTGGAGGGTTGGATGCCTTAGCGATATGCGATCACAATTCAGTGCGTAATGTGGGCGCAACCATGAGGGTAGCGCGAGGCACTGGACTCGTGGTCATACCAGGTGTGGAGATAACGTCTGCAGAGGAGGTTCACATAGTCGGATTGTTTCCCGACGAGGCAGCAGCTGTTGCAGCCCAAGAAGAAATATACGCGCGGCTGCCTGGGGAAAACCAAGAAGAAGTGTTTGGCTACCAGGTAGTAGTTGATGAAGAGGATTTGGTCGAGGACTTAGACCAACACCTGTTGATAGGAGCTACCACTATGTCCGTCGAGAGAGTGGTGGCGCTCATACATGACCTTAAAGGGCTCGCAATTGCATCGCATGTGGATCGGAAAGGCTTTGGCATATTAAGTCAGCTCGGTTTCATTCCCGGTGGTCTGTTGCTAGACGGGTTGGAAGTGTCGCGTCATACGACGGCAGATGCACTCCGGGAGATGTGGCCAGAGGCTGCCAAGTACGAGCTTATAACTGCGTCTGACGCTCACTACCTAAAGGATATAGGGTCTGCCTGGACAGTTTTTCGAATCCAGGAGCCGTCTCTCGAGGAGATTCGCTTAGCGCTACGCAGAGAAGCAGGACGATGCATAGTGCAACTTTGCAGGTCCGTATCTTAACATCGGCAGCGGGTCGAAAGAACTTGTGTGAAATACAGCACAAGACAGATGGAATGCGAGTACAACGATGGAGGACATCTCGCTGCACATCCTCGACGTAGCTGAAAACGGGATTAGAGCAGGGGCAAAACTTCTGCTAATAACCGTGAATGAAGATGTGAAGCATGATTTGTTGACCATAACAATACAGGATAACGGACGAGGCATGGAGCCAGAATTTCTAGAAAGAGTATTGGATCCGTTCGTTACTACTCGAACGACCCGAAAAGTTGGCCTCGGGTTGTCCCTTTTTCAGCAGTCTGCTAGGGAGGCTGAAGGAGACCTAGTCGTGAAATCTGAACTAGGCCGTGGGACTACCGTCAGGGTGCACATGCGCCATGGACACATTGATAGAAAACCCATGGGTAACATGGTTGAGACAATGCTTTCTTTGATAGAAGGGAACCCTGAGGTAGATTTTGTTTATACTCATATTAAGGATGACAATAAGTATGTGCTAGACACAAGAGTATTGAGGGAGCAACTTGAAGAAGTACCTATAACATCACCGGATGTCATCCGTCTTATAAAAGAAGACTTGGAATCGGGACTAAGAGAGCTATAGAATACAGAGTTTAGGCACATGGAGCGCGAATAAAGTGGAAGAACGTGACGCAATATTAAAAAGGAAGCCAACCAGAGCGGTCGAAGTTATCCCGCCAGAGGAACTGGAGAGACTTGAGCCAATCATACGGAAATACTATGGTAATCCTGGGTACCTAATTCCTGCTCTGAAAGAGGCCCAGGAGATGTTCGGCTATCTGCCGATGGAAGTACAACGAAAGCTCGCCTCGGGCCTAAAAATTCCTCCTTCACATGTCTATGGAGTAGTTACATTTTATTCCTTCTTCACCATTAGTCCTCGAGGAAGGCATACGATACGTTTGTGCTTGGGGACTGCCTGCTACGTAAAAGGCTCCAAAGAGATGCTGGAGAATATCATACGAGAAGTGGGCATCAACGTGGGAGAAACGTCGCCGGATGGTCGCTTTACCTTGGAGGCAGTAAGGTGTTTAGGTGCATGTGGTCTTGCGCCGGTTATGATGGTGGGCGAAGATACACATGGTAATATCCATCCTCCTGACACCATCAAGATACTGGAAGGCTACCAGTAAAAAGGCGAGGTAGAGGTTAGGAATTACGATAGCACCGTGACAAGCATATTATGAAAAAGTATCGCCCTATGAATCAGATTATTCTGTTTCCATAAGGTGACATGCCCTTTAAGGAGGGTGTTCAAGTGGCAAAAATCTCCATTGAGGACCTCAAGAAGATCAAAGAGCGAGAGCGAGCAAAAATGGTGCTTCGCGAGGGTCAGTTCAGAGCGAAGATAACGGTTCATATGGGAACCTGCGGCATAGCAGCCGGCGCCAGGGAGATCATGACTGTTTTCCGAGACCTCATAGCAAAAAAAGACGCGCTGGATGTTATGCTTACTAATTCAGGTTGCGCAGGGCTTTGTGCCAAGGAACCAATGATTACAGTAGAACTGGTTGATCAACCGCCCGTCAAGTACGTGCTTCTAGACAAGGAAAAAGCGGAGCGTATCTTTGAGGAGCATGTAATGGGGGGCAAACCTGTTGAAGACTTTGCCCTGGGACGAGGCAGTGAGACGACCGCGGTGTAACCCGTTGGCTGGAATAAGTTCACGAAAGGCAGGGGAAAAGCTTAGCCCCTGGAGACACATACCATGAGTGCGAGACCCGCATACAGAATGCAATTCATGATGTGCGCCGGAACCGGTTGCATGGCAAGCGGTTCGCTCGATGTGAAGGTTGCGCTGGAGCGTGAATTAGTCAAGAGAAAACTTCAGGACGAAGTACAGGTAGTCATGACAGGCTGCAATGGTTTTTGCGCAATGGGGCCTCTGGTTGTCGTGTATCCGGACGGTGTTTTCTACCAAAAGGTTAAGCCTGAGCATGCGCCTCTGATAGTGGAAGAGCACGTCCTTAAAGGGAGGATAGTGCAAGAGCTTTTGTTCAAGGAAGAAGCGGCCAAGGACAAGGTACCGCTACTGAAAGACATAGGTTTCTTTAGCCTTCAAAGACTCATAGTGCTCCGTAACCGAGGACTTATAGATGCCGAGAATATAGACGAATATATAGCTCGCGACGGCTATGCCGCTCTTGCCAAAGCCCTGAAAGAAATGACCCCAGAGGAGGTTATAGAGGAGGTAAAGAAGTCAGGACTTCGTGGAAGAGGCGGCGGTGGTTTCCCTACCGGCCTTAAGTGGGAAGAGTGCAGAAAATATGAGAGCTTCCCCAAATACACTATATGCAACGGTGACGAAGGAGACCCAGGAGCATTCATGGATCGGTCAGTGATGGAGGGCGACCCACACTCGGTCCTCGAGGGGATGGCCATTTCTGCGTACGCTATAGGAGCAGAGAAGGGTTATATTTATGTACGAGCTGAATACCCGTTGGCCATCAAAAGACTCCAAAAAGCCATCGACGATGCTCGGGAATACGGTCTCCTAGGCGAGGACATACTTGGTACCGGGTTTAATTTCGATATCGAGATTGCGCCAGGAGCTGGAGCTTTTGTGTGCGGAGAATCCACGGCGCTCATGTATTCTATCGAAGGAAAACGCGGAATGCCTCGAATAAAACCGCCTCGCAGCGCAGAGGCCGGTCTATGGAGCCAACCCACGAATCTCAACAATGTAGAGACGTTTGCTAACATTAATCCCATTATCCTTAATGGTGGTGAGTGGTTCGCCTCCATAGGCACTGAAGGTAGTAAGGGCACAAAGGTATTTGCTCTCACAGGCGCTGTTGTCAACGTAGGTCTTGTAGAAGTGCCCATGGGCACGACCCTCAAGAGCCTGATATTCGACATTGGTGGGGGCATTCCCAAGAAAAGAAAATTCAAGGCCGCTCAGATCGGAGGACCATCAGGCGGCTGTATTCCGACGGGGATGGAAGACGTTGAAATTGACTACGAATCGCTCACTGGCGCTGGCGCAATGATGGGGTCTGGTGGCGTGGTGGTCATGGACGATTCTACATGTATGGTTGACACTGCTCGGTTTTTCACGCATTTCTCTGTAGATGAATCCTGCGGAAAATGTGTCCCGTGTCGGGAAGGTTTGAAGGTAATGTACGACAAGCTGACCGACATTGTCGAAGGCCGAGGACAGGAAGGGGACGTCGAATTCCTAATTGAATTAGGAAACCATATCAATAGCACATCGCACTGCGGTCTTGGAAAAAGCGCGGCAAACCCGGTGCTGTCAACCATAAGATATTTTCGAGATGAATATGACGCACATATCCGTGAAAAGCATTGTCCTGCTCTGGTATGTCCAGATTTGATTGACTTCGTAGTGATCGAGGAAAAGTGCAAAATGTGCGGGATGTGCTATAGAAATTGTCCGTCAGGTGCGATTGTCTGGGAGAAGAAAAAGGTAGCGTATATAGACAAGAGCAAATGTACGAAGTGCCGAACCTGCATTATTAATTGCAAATTCGGAGCGATTCGATGAACCCGGGCTTTCACCTGATAAGAACTAGACTCGATAGACCAGTTCCAGTCCAAAATTAACCTTTTGCGAGTATGTTTCTATGGTTACATTGACCATCGACGGTATCGAAGTGAGCGTAGAACGCGGGGCTTCCATATTAGAAGCCGCTCAAAAAGCGGGAGTAAGAATACCAACGCTCTGCCATGACAAGAGGCTGATCCCTTATGGAGCGTGCCGTCTTTGCGTGGTTGAAGTTACCCAGCGAGGCCGTACACGGACCATGCCTGCCTGCTTTAACCCAGCAAGAGAGGGCATGGTGGTAGTCACTCAGAGTCCCAAGCTCATCAAAAGCCGTCGGATGCAACTTATGCTTCTCTTGAGGTCACACCCCTTGCTATGTCCTAGCTGCGATGCAGCGGGAAACTGCAAGCTCCAAGAACTTGTTCACGAATACGAGATAGAGGGACTTCCCTTTGACAGGGAACCAAGATACTTCAGTGTGGACAATGACTCCCACTTCATTAGATTCAACATGAATCTCTGCATTCGTTGCGGGATGTGTGTCAGGATTTGCGATGAAGTGCAAGGCCAGAGGGAGCTTAGCTTTGTCAACCGGGGAATTCTAACAGAGGTGTCCACTGATTTTGGTAGGCCGCTGGACTGCGAGTTCTGTGGTCAATGTGCTGATATTTGCCCAGTCGGTGCCATAAAATCCAAATGGTTGGTGGGAACTGGCAGGGTTTTCGAACTCAAGAAAACGGAGACCACATGCTCGTTCTGTAGCCTAGGTTGCAGCCTTACCCTTGGCCAAAAAGAAGGCAAGATAGTCTGGGTCAGTTCCAGACCAGAAAGCCCCAATGAAGGAAATCTTTGTGTCAAAGGTCGTTACGGTTGGCCATATGTGTATTCAGAGCAACGTTTGACAACGCCCCTGATAAAAAAGGATGGCATACTTCAAGAAGCGGGATGGGACGATGCCCTGAAATATGTTGCCGAGGGATTCAACCGCATCAAGAATCAATTCGGTCCGGGAAGTTTGGCAGCATTGGGATCAGAGCGTCTCACGAACGAAGAGGCCTACGTTTTTAATCGATTCGTTCGTACTGTACTTGGAACACCACATCTGGATCATGCTGGAGGGTATGCATACCGATCACTGGTAAACGGTTTGGGACCCGCTTTGGGCTTTCCAGCTACCACGAACTCCTTAAGAGAACTTCGAAAGGCAGATTTGATCCTTTTACTGGGAGCCGACCTGCATGAAACCCATCCAGTTGCGAAAAATGAGGTAATCCTGGCTACAGGTCGTCATAAGGCGAGGGCGATCATAGTAGGCCCTGTTCAGACAAAACTGACTGAAAGGCCTGGACTCTTTTTACCGGTGCCCCCCGGGGCGGAGTACATGGTAGCCAACAGCATGCTCCATGTCATAATTAATGATAACCTTTATGACAAAGCAGCGCTGAATCTGAGAGCCGAAGGATTGGAAGACCTTATAGACTCGCTGCAGAGTTACTCCCCAGAGCATGTGGGTAAGGTTTTAGGACTGGGTCCGAGTACTATAAGACAAGCCGCTCTGGCTTACGGGCAAGCGCGGAACGCAGCGATCGTGATGGTAGCCGGGATGAACCGGACAGGAAATGAATTGGAGGCGGCTCAGGCTGCGTCAAACCTGGCATTGGTAACAGGACATATAGGCAGAGAAGCCAATGGTATCTACATACTGGGGGAAAAGGCGAACGCTCAAGGCGCCATAGACATGGGCCTTTCCCCATGGGCCCTTCCTGGCTTCGCCTCCCTTGAAGTTCCGACGGATAGGGAGAGATTTGAATCTGTTTGGGGTAGCCCGATTCCTGCCGAGAGAGGACTAAGCGCCCAGGGGATTATTGACCAAGCCCTATCAAAGGATGTCAAGGGAATATATGTAGTTGGAGAAAATCCTGTTGACACTTACCCTGATAGATTGCAAACCGAAAAGGCTTTTGAAGCATTGGATTTCCTTGTTGTTCAAGACCTATTCCTCACCTCCACGGCAAAATATGCAGACGCTGTTCTCCCTGTAGCCTCTTTCGCTGAGAAGTCAGGTACTTACACAAGCGCAGACAGACGCATTCAGCGACTCAGGCCGAGTATCAACATTGGGGGCGTTAAGACGGATTTAGAGATCTTTACGGCGCTAGCTGCTTTAATGGGAAAGCCTTCGTTGACTTACAACGGTCCAGAGCAAGTCATGAAGGAAATAGCCAAACTAGTCATGCCATACGGAGGGATTACGTACGGTCGACTCGGTGAAAATGGCATACCTTGGCCCTGCGTAGATTCTGAAGATACTGGCAAAGAGATCCTTTACGAGGGAGGGTTTCCTGGAGGGAAAGCCAATCTGACGCCAGCACCGCCCATACATCCAAAAGATGTTGAAGCTACGGGACTAAATCTCATAGTAAGTACCCTGAAGTTCCATTCTGGCTCCATGTCAGTGCACAGCGCTTCTCTTATGAGTGTGTGCCCGGAACCGGTAGCAGAGATGAATGCAGCTGACTTGGCAAACCTGGGCATCACTGATGGAGCTATGGTCAAAATTACCAATTCTTACGGGGTGTCCGTAAGAATGAAAGTCAAGGCCTCGGACAGGGCGATGCAAGGATACGTTATTGCACCGCAACATTTTTCCGCCACCAAACTCAATGCCCTCACAATGTGGGACGAACCCATCGTAAGAGTGCAAGTGGAAAAAGCGTAGGTCAGCTAGAGGTTGGTTCTATGGAAATTGCCATACCTGTTTTAGCGGTTATTGTGAAAGTATTAATAGTCCTTGGGGCTGTTCTGACATTCGTGGCTTATTTGACTCTCATCGAGAGAAAGGTGCTCGGCTGGATTCAGGTTCGAATTGGTCCGAATCGAGTTGGGCCTTGGGGACTACTGCAACCACTGGCTGACGGGGCTAAGTTGCTGTTAAAAGAAGAAATTACCGTCGCTAATGCGAATAAGCTTATTTATCTCATAGCCCCGTTAATAGTTGTCACGTGCGCCCTGGCTCCTTTCGGGGTGATCCCGTTTAGCAGGGGATTGGGACTAGAAAACGTTTTGGGATCCATGGCCGATAAATTCGACCTAAACCGAGGCGTTATAGCGGATATTAATGTCGGTATACTCTTTGTGTTTGGTGTATCATCTCTGGGGGTTTACGGCGTAATTCTAGGAGGCTGGGCATCCAACAGTAAGTACTCATTGCTTGGGGGAATTCGCGCAGGTGCCCAGATGATAAGTTACGAGCTAGGACTCAGCCTAGCCGTAATGGGTGTGCTCCTGTTAGCTGGCACACTGAGCCTGTGGGAAATAGTCGAGTCCCAAAGTTCAGTGCTAAGCTGGTACGTATTTAGGCAGCCTTTAGGTTTTATACTTTTCTTGATAGCTGGCAGTGCAGAGATAGCTCGAACACCATTTGACCTTATGGAATGCGAGAATGAGCTGGTAGCTGGATATCAAACGGAATACAGCTCCATGAAATTTGGCCTTTTTTACCTAGGCGAATACGCTCACTTACTTTTCCTAAGTAGCCTGATGACTACTCTTTATTTCGGTGGATGGCAAGGCCCCTTACTACCTCCAATCGTCTGGTTCTTAGCAAAGGTTTTCTTCTTCGTGTTCGTATTCGTGTGGATACGCGGAACATACCCGAGACTGAGGTACGATCGAGTAATGAGCTTCGGATGGAAGTTCTTGTTACCCGTAGGCATTTTCAATGTAATGGCCACCGCATTCGTGTACACTCTCTGGCTGCAATACAAAGGCTAAGGAACCTATGTTGCTTATAAAAGCGTGTAGCAAGGCTCAATAGGAATGTTTCACGTATGACGAACTACGGAAGGAAATTTCGTGAGGAGCGGAACGTATGATTATACCCCTCATTCAAGGCCTTAAACTGACGCTCAAGTATTTCTTTTCAAAAAAGATCACACTTCAATATCCTGAAGAAAAATGGGAAGTTGCGCCCAGGTGGAGAGGCCGGCATGTGTTGACCAAACATGCCTCTGGCAAGATCAAATGTGTGGCCTGCATGCTCTGTGCCACCGTTTGTCCAGCAGAGTGTATCAGGATAGAGGCCGCTGCGGAGCCCGATAACAGAAAATATCCGGAGAAGTACTCCATAGATTTAGGGCGTTGTATTTTCTGTGGATTTTGTGTCGAGGTGTGTCCTAAGGAGGCAATCGTCATGAGTACTGCTTACGAGCTATCAGAATATACACGCGAGGATCTCATATTAGATAAAGAGAGACTCCTGGAACCACCCCAGCCGAGATACGTATTGCAGAAAAAAGCGGGTTGAGCGAAAGACCTCGAATCAGCTTCATACCTTGGAGTTTTTTGTATGGAATTAGCTCTATTCTACATCATAGGCATTATAGTAGTGATCTCAGCATTATGCGTAGTTTTTCTCGAACGCCCGATACATAATGTGCTATTTATGATCGTAACAATGATCGGTCTGGCTGGGCTGTTCATTCTTCTTCGCGCCGAATTTATAGCCATGGTACAATTAATAGTTTACGCAGGAGCAGTGATGGTACTGTTCCTTTTCGTGATTATGCTTCTTAACCTAGAGCAGATCCGCCTCCCAGAGGATCCCTCTGCTTATCGGCGATGGATTGGGGTTGGGTTTGCAGCATTGCTCCTTCTTGTAGTCGCGCCATTCGTACTAGTTTTTAAGGCAGGAAAGGTCGGCACGCTCATGCTGGAAAAGGCACCAGAGGTTTCCAACACAGAGGTTTTGGGACGGGAACTTTTCACCACATATCTTTTGCCTTTTGAAATAGCTTCGGTGCTATTGCTGGCCGCCATAATTGGGGCAGTAGTGTTGGCCAAACGTAGAACAGATGACAAGATCATGCACTGAAAAAGGATATGCTTCTGTAAGTCAGGAAATGAAAAGATGATTACCTTGAACCACTATCTGTTTTTGTCTGCTGTGCTATTTGTCATCGGGGTAGGAGGTGTAATGTTCAGACGTAACCTCATTGTCATCCTGATGTCCCTGGAACTCATGTTAAATTCAGTCAATCTAACCTTTATAGCCATGGCCCGATATCTCGAGTCTATTGAGGGTCAGGTGATTGTCTTGTTTGTCATGGTTGTGGCTGCTGCCGAAGTAGCAGTGGGGCTGGCCATAGCCGTAACCGTCTTTCGGCAAAGGGGTTCCATAAACGTTGATGATGTGAGTCTCATGCGCTGGTGACGAGTCAAGAGGTTTTTGTGGCCCGTGGTCAATCCAATCAATAAGAGATTTTATATCGTGATCACAAGTGTGGGAGATGAGAATGACTGACCTAATCTGGTTGGTACCTGTTTTACCCCTATTAGGATTTTTGTTTAACGGCCTGTTTGCGCGGAATCTTTCGGAAAAGACCATCGGATGGATAGGGACCGCGTCTGTTGGGGCGTCATTCTTGGTGACATTGGCGGTTTTCACTGAACTTATAGGTATGCCGCCGCAGGCCAGGTCCGTGCAAAAAATAGTTTATACCTGGATGCTTTCCGGAGACTTTCAGGTGCCCATTGGCTTCTTGGTCGATCCCCTCAGCGTGGTGATGATGCTCGTGGTCAGCGGAGTCGGGTGCATAATACATGCCTACTCAATCGGTTACATGCACGGTGAAATAGGCTTCAGGCGCTATTTTGCATACTTAAATCTGTTCGTTTTCAACATGCTGATCCTCGTCAGTGCAAACAACTTCCTTCTCATGTTCGTGGGGTGGGAAGGTGTCGGATTGTGCTCTTATCTACTAATCGGATACTATTACGAAAAAAAATCCGCATCTGACGCTGGGAAAAAGGCTTTTGTAGTCAATAGGGTAGGCGACTTTGGTTTCCTCCTTGGCCTGTTCCTCATTTTTCTGACATTCGGATCGCTCAATTATGCAGATGTATTCGCTTCAGCCCCTGAGAAACTCGCGCAGGGTGGGGCTATGGTAACTCTTATCACGCTGCTTCTGTTTGTCGGCGCAACGGGAAAGTCAGCTCAAATACCTCTATTCACGTGGTTGCCTGATGCTATGGAAGGTCCCACCCCGGTTAGCGCTCTCATCCACGCTGCTACAATGGTTACTGCTGGTGTGTACATGGTCGCTCGGTGCAGCATTCTCTTTGCTATGGCTCCCGTGTCTCTGACTGTCGTTGCCATCATCGGTGGCGCTACAGCGTTTTTTGCAGCCACTATAGGTATGACTCAGTTCGACATAAAGCGTGTCCTGGCCTATTCTACGATCAGCCAGCTGGGTTACATGTTCATGGCATGTGGAGTAGGCGCATTTGCTTCTGGTATTTTTCACCTCATGACCCATGCCTTTTTCAAGGCGCTACTATTCATGGCGGCTGGCAGCGTCATGCACGCTATGGCTGGCGAACTCGACATGAGAAAAATGGGTAACCTAAGACAAAAACTACCATATACGCACTTCACATATCTGTGTGGTACCCTGGCCATAGCTGGTCTGTTTCCATTTGCCGGATTCTTTAGCAAGGACGAGATATTGTATTATTCATTCGAGCGATCACCGGTGTTTTGGGTCATTGGCGCTGCGGCAGCCCTCATGACATCTTTCTACATGTTCCGCTCAGTGTTTATGACTTTTTATGGCGAATCGCGCGTGGATCCAAAAACGGCGCATCATTTGCACGAATCTCCTCCTATTATGACCTTTCCTTTGATGATATTAGCCTTTTTATCCCTAGTCGGCGGCTTTGTGGGGATACCTATTTTCCCTGGATTGCACGTCTTTGGTGAATTTTTGGCACCGGTATTTGCCCCTGCAAAGGCCATCATTGATCATGGTGCTCACCATGAACACAGCATTAGCCTCGAATTGTTTCTAATAGGCGCTTCTTTAACTATAGCTGTGGTTGGACTGGCGATAGCGCGAAAGATGTACATTCAAGACACGTCGTTGCCTGATCGCGTTATAAAAGCGTTTCCAGGCCTGCACAATTTAATCTTTCACAAATATTGGATTGATGAAGTCTATGACGTAATGTTCGTTAATTCCATCGTTAACTTTTCACGCTTCATTTGGAAGTCGTTCGACGACGCCGTAGTTGACGGCATTGTAAATGGAGTTGCTGGCCTTGTGAGAGGCTGGGGGACTGTCACACGCTGGATTCAGACTGGACTAGTGAAAGACTATGCTCTGACGTTTTTGGTCGGAGTCTTAGTGGTAATTGGATATCTCGTTCTAAAATAGGACATCGAGGCGCACCATTAATGGAGAATGCCGGATTTCCTTATCTGAGTTTTATAACTTTTGTCCCGCTTGTGGGTGTTATACTTTTGCTTTTCATGAACAGAGACTCCCACGAACTCCTTCGTAGGGTAGCTCTCGTGTTCATGCTCATAGATTTTGTGGGGAGTTTATTGGTTTATTTCCTGTTTGATTCCTCGTCTGCAGTAATGCAGCTCGTTGAGAACCATCCATGGATACCCTCCTGGGGTATCACGTATAAACTAGGGGTGGATGGTATAAGTTTATTTTTGGTACTTCTGACCACCTTTCTAGGCCCCATTGTGATCCTGGCCTCCTGGAAGGATATTACCAATCGAGTCAAGGAATTTCTCATTTGCCTCTTGTTCCTTCAGACTGGCATGGTAGGCGTCTTCGTGTCGCTGGATTTGTTCCTTTTTTATGTCTTTTGGGAAATAATGCTTATACCAATGTATCTGCTGATCGGGGTTTGGGGAAATCCGGCCCGTAGGCTTTACGCGGCGATAAAGTTCGTCCTATATACTATAGTTGGCAGCCTGCTAATGTTAGTCGCTATATTAGCTTTATACTTCGTTGCGGGCAAAGCTACCGGGACCTACACGTTCGACCTCCTGAAACTTCAAGAATTCCCTGTGCCCCTAAATGCCCAATTTTGGATGTTCATGGCCTTTTTCTTGGCGTTCGCGATAAAGGTTCCGATGTTCCCGTTTCACACATGGTTGCCCGATGCACATACAGAAGCGCCGACAGTTGGTAGCGTAGTACTGGCTGCAGTTCTACTCAAAATGGGCACTTACGGATTTATAAGATTCGCCATCCCGCTTTTCCCCAACGCGGCATACGATGCGGCCTGGTGGATTTGCTTATTGTCTGTAATCGGCATCATATACGGAGCATGGGTAGCCATGGTTCAGATAGATGTCAAACGACTGGTCGCTTTTTCCAGTGTCAGTCACCTTGGATTCGTGATGCTCGGCATGTTTGCCATGACCATTCAGGGATTGCAAGGCAGTCTCCTTCAGATGATCAATCACGGTTTAAGCACTGGCGCATTGTTTCTCATTGTTGGGATGATCTACGAGCGAAGACATACCAGGCTTATTGAAGAATTCGGCGGTATTTCCAAGGTAATGCCTACATTCGCAGTGTTTTTCATGATCTTTACCCTTTCAAGCATCGGGTTACCGGGGCTAAACGGATTCGTAGGTGAGTTCCTAGTACTTTTGGGCACGTTCAAGGTTGAGGCGTTTCGGTGGTATGCAGTAGTTGCTGCGACTGGAGTCATATTTGCAGCAGTATATATGTTATGGATGTTCCAGAGAGTTATGTTTGGAGAGGTCACCAACCCAAAAAACATTGGTTTGTCGGACCTAGGGCGACGCGAAATTGCGGTTTTGACTCCAATACTCATTTTTGTAGTCTGGATTGGTGTCTACCCGAACACATTCCTCAAGCCTATGGAGCCATCCTTGAAAAACTTCATCCAGTTGGTCGAAAAAAAGAAGGCAACAGTTTTGGATAAAGAAAAGGCTGTAATCCAAGACGCACGACCCCTAGCCTCCACACTTGCGTGGCTGCACAGCGAGACAAATAAGTGAAAGCATGGGAATGAAAATAACGGATATATGTTCTCAAACCTTTTGAACATGCAACATAGCTTAGCGATTTATGAGGAGCATTCTGGATGATCCAATTACCCGAGATCAACCTTGTTGGAATTTTGCCTGCCCTGGTTTTATGCGTCACAGGCGTCATTGCTCTGGTGGCGGGGCTGTTTGTGCGTAAGGGTGCAGCTACTCTGGCAGCCCTATTGGGTTTAGTAGGCGCCCTAGTCGCTCTGTGGGCTAACAGCCCTCTTAGAACGCTGAACAAAGTCGGATTCTCTGGATTGATAGCACTAGATGCATTCTCTTGGTATTTCAACTTGTTGATACTTGTAGCCGTAGGTTTGACATTACTTATATCGGTTCGCTACTTAACTGACGAAGGACTCAATCTCTTCGAATTCCCTGTACTCCTTCTCTTTGCTGGCGCGGGCATGATGTTCATGGTATCCGGGAATCACATTCTTGTAATATTTGTGGGTCTAGAAACCCTCTCCATTTCGATATATGTACTTACGGGAATCCTTCCTGGAAACCTCAAATCAAGCGAAGCAGCGCTAAAATATCTTATATTAGGTGCTTTCTCGAGCGGCATGTTCCTGTATGGTGCTGCACTGCTGTACGGTGCCAGCGGTTCACTGTTATTGAGTTCCATGACAAGACATTTTGCGCAAAGCGGAGTCTCCACAATGGCTACCTTGGGCATGGCGCTTCTCTTGACCGGATTTGCTTTCAAGATAGCAGCAGTGCCGTTCCATATGTGGACACCTGATGTATATGAAGGCGCTCCAGCTCCCATGACTGGGTTCATGTCAGTAGGAGTGAAGGCCGCGGCTTATGCTGCATTCATGAGAGTTTTTTTCGAGGCCTTACCTGCGTTTCAAGTGAACTGGTCTGAAATCTTATGGGGACTAGCGGTTCTTACAATGATTCTCGGTAACATCGCAGCCCTGGTGCAAGACAATATTAAGCGCATGCTAGCTTACTCTAGTATTGCTCACGCTGGTTATATCCTCGTCGGCATGGTTGCAGGGACAGAAACAGGGACATCTGGTATACTTTATTATCTACTGGCTTACACATTTACTAACTTAGGTGCATTCACCATTGTGACTTTGGTAGGCCGCCGAGGGGAGGCCAATGTCTCAATAGAGGATTACCGAGGGCTTGCACAAAGCCATCCTGTCCTCGCCTTGTGTATGTCTGTGTTTCTTTTCTCTTTGGCTGGAATCCCGCCTACAGCAGGCTTTGTCGGCAAATTCACCATCTTTAGCGGAGCCATCAGCGCAGGTTACATCTGGCTGGTCATTGTTGGGGTACTCACCAGTGCAGCGTCTGTTTTTTATTACTTCAGAGTAATTATGAAAATGTACATGGAGCCGGCCGAAGCAGAAGTGGAGGAAATGCAATATGGCCCCCTCACCTTACTGGCGTTGGGCATCACGTCTGTGAGTGTGTTATATTTGGGTATCTTTCCCACCTCGTATCTGAACATGGCTGTGGAATCCGTTAAGCCTTTGTTCTGAATGTTTGCCAAAATTATTCGCTTAACGCGGGCAGCCAGGTTCATGACACCCCCACTTATAGAAAACACTGCAGCGTTCTCCGCTCGCAAGAAATGGTAAAGAATGAACTTCAAGGCACTAGTGACTACTGGTCATGGCATAAACTGCGAGAAAGAGACCAAAATAGCACTTACTCTTGCTGGATTCCAGGAAGTTGACCTTGTACACCTCAACTTTTTGGCCACGGGGGCGGTGGATCCCAACCACTACCACTTCATAGTCTTTCCCGGTGGTTTTCTAGACGGTGATGATCTAGGGGCTGCCCAGGCATGCGCGAATAGAATCCGATACTCCAGAATAGGAAGTGAACGTCTTATAGACAGATTCATGAGATTTGTTTCCCACGGCGGACTGATTCTCGGAATTTGCAATGGATTCCAACTGTTGGCCAAGCTAGGGTTTCTCCCAGCATTCGACGGAAATTATTCGCGTCGCGTCTTTACGCTTATGGGTAACGACTCTGGACGCTTTGAAGATAGGTGGGTTCCGCTAACAGTAGATCCCGCATCGCCATGCATCTTTACCCGGGGCCTGAACCATATATATCTTCCCGTACGTCATGGTGAAGGAAAGTTCATGGGCGCTACATCCGCAGTGGCGCACAGCATCATCGAGAGGAACTTAGCACCGGTAAGATATAGTGAACCGGATTTTTCAGGTCCTACAATGCGTTACCCGTATAATCCCAATGGTTCCGAGGGCGCTATCGCAGGGGTCTGCGATCCAACGGGAAGGATATTTGGGCTGATGCCACACCCAGAATGTTTCGTCCACCGTTTTCATCATCCTAGGTGGACAAGAGAGCAGTTACCAGAAGAGGGGGACGGACTTTCAATTTTCCGGAATGCGTTTAATTTTCTGCGGTCGGCATGACCAAGGGGGAGTCACCTGAATCCCTGAGGTGTGTTTGCATCCCGATGACAGCAAAAAGAATTTAATCTACTATTGGTGGCACATAGTTAACCCGACCAAATCCTAACGCAATCGGCGTGTAAATATTTGGCCAAGAAAAAAAGAAGAAGAATACAGAGTTCTCCCAGATTAAACGGGAAAGCCGAGCATGGTTTAGTTGGCTATATCGACGCAAATGGGAATCCGGGAAGATGCGGTTTCGATCAAGTGGGAAGTAACAGAAACAAGTGTTTATAATAGCGAGGAGGCTAAAGCCTAAGTTGCAATCCGAGGTTCACTCGATTGAAGGCGAATTAACGAGTCATTCCCATCGTGCTGGGAATCTGTCCATTTTGGCGGAAATTAAGCAAAACACGCACAAACCAATACTAGAAATTTCATGATAATGTATTTCTGGCCATTCTTTGGACGTTTTTTACGCAGGAGAATATATTGATATGACTTATTTTCATCTGGAAGATTGCTGATTTTTGTTGCCATATTGAGCGTACCAGGTTACATATATGCGGATCACTCACCTTGTGTCCGAAAAATCCAGATGTTTTAATGTGACCAAGATGTGCAGCCATTGCTGCACAGTTGAATAGCCACATAGGAGGTATAGATGGCTCTTGACCCTACTAAGATGGCTGATTGGCAGATAGCCGAAGAAGCCGAAAAAACGATGAAAACCGTGTATCAGCTCCGCGATGAACTAGGCTTGACCGAGGAAGAACTTTTGCCCCACGGTCATTACGTCGCCAAGGTAGATTACCGTAAAATCCTGCAAAGACTTCAGGGTCGACCAGACGGTAAATACATAGACGTTACAGCTATTACCCCTACTCCCCTAGGAGAAGGCAAATCCACTAGTTCCATGGGATTGGTGGAAGGCCTTGGGAAAAGAGGCAAGAAAGTAGTGGCAGCCATACGCCAGCCATCCGGCGGTCCCACCATGAACATTAAAGGTTCGGCGGCGGGTGGTGGACTGGCCCAATGTATTCCCTTGACTCCATTCTCACTAGGCTTGACAGGCGACATTAACGCCATCATGAACGCGCACAATCTTGCGATGGTTGCCCTAACGTCACGCATCCAGCACGAATTTAACTATGATGATGAAGAATGGGCAAAAAGAGGCATGCCAAGGCTCAACATAGATCCCAAGAATGTAGAATTCGGATGGATCATGGATTTTTGTGCTCAGGCCCTACGGAATATAGTCATAGGTATTGGCGGTAAAATGGACGGCTTCATGATGAAGTCTCATTTTGGTATAGCCGTTTCATCTGAAATTATGGCCATCTTAGCAGTGTCCACGGATCTCAAGGACATGCGGGAAAGAATAGGACGTATTGTCGTCGCCTATAATAAGAAGGGTGACCCCATCACAACGGCCGACCTTGAGGTCGATGGTGCCATGACCGCTTGGATGGTGGATGCAATAAATCCCAATTTGTTGCAATCAATTGAAGGTCAACCAGTATTCGTTCATGCAGGGCCTTTTGCAAACATTGCAATAGGACAATCCTCTATCATCGCTGACAGAGTGGGCCTTAAGTTGTCTGATTACCACGTGACGGAATCCGGGTTTGGTGCTGACATTGGCTTCGAAAAATTCTGGAATATCAAGTGCCGTTTCTCAGGTCTGATTCCTAATTGCGCCGTGGTAGTAGCCACTATCCGTGCTCTGAAATGCCACGGTGGCGCGCCCGTGCCGAGACCAGGTCTGCCAATGCCTAAAGAATATGAAGGGGAAAACGTTGGCTGGGTCGAAGAAGGCTGCAAGAATCTCATACACCACATACAAACGGTGAAGAAGGCGGGTATCAATCCAGTGGTATGCATCAATTCATTCTATACGGACACCAAAGACGAGATAGCTGCTGTGAGGCGACTGTCCGAGGCCGCTGGAGCTAGAGTAGCGGTCTCTGAGCATTGGCTCAAAGGTGGAGAGGGTGCCTTGGAATTTGCTGATGCAGTAATCGATGCCTGCGAGGAAAAAAACAACTTCAAACTGCTCTACGAACTCGATTTACCTCTGCGACAGCGGATCGAACTCATTGCGAAAGAGGTTTACGGGGCAGACGGAGTGTCATACACGCCAGAGGCAGAAGCCAAAGCAAAGAAGATGGAGGCAGATCCGGAATTGGCGAAACTTGGAACCTGCATGGTGAAAACCCATCTCAGCCTTTCCCACGATCCCAATTTGAAAGGTGTGCCCAAAGGCTGGATACTCCCCATTAGGGATATCCTAACATACAAAGGTGCTGGTTTCGTTGTTCCAGTAGCGGGTACCATCTCGCTAATGCCAGGGACTAGTTCTAATCCTGCGTTCAGAAGAATAGACGTAGATGTAGAGACCGGAAAGGTAAAAGGCCTCTTCTAGTCATTGCGACTCCCCATCATCCATGAGGCTCGCTTCGTATTGACATTCCGAGGCGAGCCTACCCAAATTCAAAAGGGCTATAAATGGAAGGAAAACCAGTAAGCTTCAGCAGAAATATGCTGGCTGTGGTCATGAGCCCAGCGGACGCCAACCAAATGGGTAACGTTCATGGGGGCGTCATCATGAAATTGGTGGATACCGTGGGCGGAGTGGTGGCCATTCGTCACGCGGGTCGAGCTGCCGTCACTGCTTCTATAGACAGACTAGATTTTCTCTCGCCCGTGTACGTGGGTGATCTGGTTATACTCAAAGCCAGCCTTAATCTAGTTGGGAAAACATCAATGGAGGTGGGGGTGAGAGTAGAATGTGAAAACGTCTTGACTGGAGAGACTCGCCATACAGCAACTGCCTATCTCACATTTGTGGCTCTGGATTCTAATGGAAAGCCGGTGCCTGTCCCACCCCTTATCCTTGAAAGTGATGAGGATCGCAGAAGATGGTACGAGGCCACATTGAGACGCTCGTGTCGGCTAGAGGAAAAAACAAAGGAAAAACAGCGTTAATGATTTAGCCGACATTGTCACCGCGCACCAATTCTTACCCTACTTTCCTAGAAAAAAATACGCATACGAATTGAAAAACCTCCGGGATTCCATCGCAACATCCCGGAGGTGAAGACCCCTTGGGCTCCGGGGGGTGAAACCCAAGAGTTCTCTAAGTTTAATCACACTTTTACCATAGGCAATATCAAGCACAACTGAGAACGTTAACGTTTAGAAGTTTTTCAAGTTTTACTTGCCAAGCAAGTGACTCTATAGTATTAGTCTATAGATAATATATATTCAACCTATTCATAGGACTTTGAGTCAAGACTTTTAGAGAGGCGAGACCCGTGATCAAAAAAAACGTATTTGCGTCAGGCAAGGGGATCATCGTTGTTGGAGCGGTTATAGGCGTGCTTGCGGCCTTGCTTCAGAAAATGGGAAATCCTGGTAACATGGGGGTTTGCGTGGCCTGTTTTGAAAGGGACATCGCAGGCGCCCTGGGACTACATAGAGCCGAGGTAGTGCAGTACCTGAGGCCCGAGATATTGGGATTTGTTCTAGGTGCCTTTTTTGCAGCCATTTCGTTTGGCGAATTTAAGCCTCGTGGTGGATCGGCTACGTTCGCTCGGTTTCTCTTGGGGATGTGCGCAATGATAGGGGCGTTAGTTTTTCTTGGATGCCCTTGGAGGGCCTTGTTGCGCCTCGCGGGTGGTGACGGAAACGCCATATTCGGTTGTCTTGGATTAATTGCCGGCATCTTTGCTGGGACATTATTCTTTAGAGCTGGCTATAATCTCGGCAGGAGCAACAAATCGAATTATGGGCTGGGCTTTCTCATGCCCATAGTCATATTTGGTCTTCTGGTGCTGAGGCTTATTTTTCCACAGATTCCTGGAGAGCCGAAGAGTGGTGTACTATTTTACAGCGTTAAAGGGCCAGGAGCTCAACACGCGTCCCTGGCTATTTCACTGGTAGTGGGTCTGGTCATAGGCGTCATTGCACAAAGGAGTCGTTTCTGCACAATGGGAGCTTTTCGCGATCTGTTACTATTTAAACAAATGCATTTGTTCTCAGGCGTAGCAGCGCTTTTTATAGCCGCATTGCTGACAAACCTTGTGGTGGGTCAGTTCCATCCAGGCTTTCAGGGTCAACCGATTGCCCACACCCAAGAGTTTTGGAATTTCTCTGGTATGTTTGTGGCCGGTCTAGCCTTCGCTCTAGCGGGTGGGTGCCCGGGTCGGCAGCTTTTCTTGTCTGGAGAAGGAGATGGCGATGCTGCTATTTTCGTTTTTGGTATGATCACCGGTGCCGGCATTGCCCATAATTTTGGCCTGGCAAGTTCGCCAGCCGGCATAGGCCCACATGGAATTGCAGGGTTAGTCGTAACTCTTGCCATATGTTGTTTCATAGGGTTCACGAATATTCAACGTTCAAAGGCTTAAGGAGATAAGAAACTATGGCGGAAAAAGTTGATGCGAGAGGATTGTCGTGTCCCCAGCCGGTCCTGCTGACCCTTTCTAAGCTCAAATCCATGGGAAGCGGAGAGATTGAGGTTCTTGTGGACAATGAGACCAGTAAAGAGAATGTGTCAAGAGCAGCTACCGCTCAGGGTTGGACCGTAAGTCAGATAAAGGAGGACGATGACACCTTTGTTGTTAGTATAGTGAAAAAATGAGTTTTTTAAAAAAGCTAAAGAGCAGACTTTCTAATAATACTGATTATAAAACCAAGGATTCTGACTCGACGGCCGGACGAGGCCTTCTCTTGTTTGAACACACGAGCGAAGTCATAAGAGCCGAAAGCTATCTGAAGGAATATGGTGTCGATGTCAAAGTCAAGGGCCCTCCGCCGGAGATTCGGACTGGCTGCGATCTCGCCGTAGAATTCCCCATTATTCTACAGATGAAAGTAATTCAGATCCTTGCTCAACACAACATCACTCCGTTGCAGGTCCTTTCGTTGAACGATATTCTCGTGGAACCTGTGAGTTTATTTTATAATAAAGATCTGGGTGAGTACTTAATGGTGAGGGCGGCGAACATGAAACTAACCATCCGTAAATGTGATCGAATGATCGTTAACGTATCTGGCGGAGGTTGTCCAGATGTGCCGTACCTCGCTGACCAACTTGTCGGCAAACCGTTGGATCAGGCTCCTGAACCCAGATTATTAGGCCACACTCTGTGCGGTTACGCATTGCAACTTGCGTACGAAGAGCTTAAAAGAATATGTCGTTGCTGATAGTTGGTACAGTGCCTCGAGAGGATTTTCCTCTCGTTAATGGTATCTGTCGTTTGAGCGACGAAGTTTTAATCATAGATGATCTAAGAATCGACGTGCGCCGCGGAACGCCGGCTCTCCTTGCCGCCGCGTGCATAACCGCGAAATTGTTAGACATTGGAGAGCCAATAGCTGTTATAGTGGGCGACACTGGCATCGGGAACGGCAGCAAACGGCTGTATGAATATCTTGTTAGAACCGCACCCTTCCACGAAGTAAACTTAATAGTCTTTCATTATCTCCAACCTGATGTGGACTGGCACAACAGGATCTTGATTACCCTTGAAGATCTGGGCAATAAACCTTGTCTCGTAGCTGATGCTGGATACATGTATGTTGCAAAAATGAGCGGTTTTGCCGGTTCTTACGATCTTTTCACGCCTGATGTAGGGGAGATGGCCTTTTTGGCAGACGAGACCGCTCCACATCCATTCTATACCAGAGGCTTTCTGCTTCAAGACGAACAACGGTTGCCTGATCTCATCGCGCGAGCTTACCAACACCATAACGCGGCCAAGTATTTGCTTGTAAAAGGCGAATGTGATTACGTGGCATCATCAGATGGTATTATAGCGAAAATCTGTGAACCATCCACACCGAACATGGAACCAATAGGGGGCACCGGAGATACCCTAACAGGCATCGTAGCAGCTTTAATACAAGCAGGACATAAGATAGATATCGCTGCTCAGTGGGGAGCTAAAATAAATAGATTAATGGGTGCAATTTGTGAGCCAACACCGGCATCGTCTGTATTAGAACTGCTGTGTTTCCTTCCCGAGGCTATCTCAGAGCTCTCTCTAACCACTGGTCGCTAAAATTTTCGTACGAATGGATTGATCTTCTAAAGAGATGTGCGCTGATCCATAAGTTCACGCTCAATGGAGATGAGGCTGAACTTGCTACTTCGGGTTGCCCTTCCTAGCAAAGACAAAAACTCATTATTGTCACCTTTGACTTTTTTTGTGGCCTAGTCTTCCTGGATCCCGCTATAGTGCGAATGACAGGCCTGAACAGGCTCAGAATTCGAGTTCGCTAAAGTCATCTACTGTAACCCTATTTAGTTCTGACCTCCCAAGGAATCCTAAAAAACACAGTTGCGAGATAGACGATTTGTCAGTACGGGACAGGGGTATTTGCAAAGCCGTTTGGGACCTAAATTATTATTGACAATAACTGTATAACCCATGGCAGTAACAGAATGTTAATTAACATTTAAACAAATGATTAAGCAAGTATGGTAATAAAATGATATAATAAAATAAATATTGAATTAATTGACCTAGAAATGTCTATCTGTTAATATATAAAATACGTCGAGCTAAAAGGGATGTGTAGTCTTGTTTCAAAAACCATGTCCTCCACTAGTTCTAAAAAGGACATGATCTTGCTATGACCCCCGCGAAAAAGATAGTAGTCTTCACTGACCTAGACGCTACCTTACTTGACCCAATTACCTATTCTTGGGAACCAGCTCTCGAGGCACTCGATCTTTTACGCGAAATCAATGCCAGTCTGGTTCTCGTATCAAGTAAGACGTTCGCTGAGATGGCTCCTATTAACTCCGCTCTCGGGTTCAACGATCCTTTTATAGTGGAAAATGGCGGAGGGATAGTTTTAGGGTCAAGATCGTCCTTAGGTCTGTCCCATATTGATGTTACATGCCAGCCGATTACTATGGGTGAAAAAGGGCATGTGATGATCCCAATAGGAGTATCCAAAGTTGCCCTATTAAATTACCTGTCTGACATTTCCGAGGATTATGGTATAGCGGTCAGAAGCTATTTTGAGATGAGCGTTGACGAGATTTCAGACCTCACAAACCTTACTTATGAAGGAGTGTTGAAGTCCCTCGATCGATATTTCGACATACCTTTCCTGGTTTTGGATAATGTTTTTACTAATGAGGAAAAACTACATTTGCTAGCCAAGTCAAGGGGGTTGCAAGTGGTACGAGGGGGTAGATTTTGGCACCTAATCGGGCATCATGGCAAAGGTTATGCGGTTAGTCTGCTAATAAAAGGGTACCGCCAAAAATATGGCAGCATAACAAGCGTAGGGTTGGGAGACTCTCCCAACGATTTCCCATTTTTGGAGCTTGTGGAGCACGCCGTACTTCTGGGCGGTTTCGACGAGGCTACATCGTTGCCGGGAAATATACTACCGACACATGGCGTTAGACCGAGGTCAAAAGGACCTAAAGGCTGGAATGAGGCGATCCTCGCCTTGCTATCTTCAGGATAGGAGTAAAGACAATGAGTGATTTTAAACAGGAAGGACCCATTACTACGCTCCATCTATTGTCCGAGAGGAACGTGTTCATGGTAGAAGAAGAGATCTCTAAGGCGACTAAATCAAGGCCAATTTCGCTCGTCCTGCCTTGTCTAATATCAGAAATGGATGGCCCGGCCCTGAATGTCATACGCAGCGTGCTCCAATCTGTAGATTATCTCCGAGAGATAGTGGTAACCCTTGGGCCCGCTTCTCTAGAAGAGTTTCGCAGGGCGTGCGAATACTTTAGACCGTTGAAGAGCCAAGAAAGAAAAGTGCGAATCCTTTGGAATGACGGCCCGAGGATGCAATCACTACTCGATGAAATACAAAATATGGGACTGGGAGTGGGGCCGCACGGCAAAGGACGTAGCGCCTGGCTAGCCTACGGCTACATAATAGCTGAAGGAAAATCTTACATTATTGCGCTTCATGATTGTGATGTAATTTCCTACACGCGAGATTTCCTTAATCGACTTGTTTATCCTACGGTAATACCGCATCTGGACTACGAGTTCTGCAAAGGATACTATTGTAGGGTAAGCGACCGCATGCACGGTCGAGTAACGAGATTGCTTGTTACGCCTTTGCTGCGCGCCTTGACGTGCATACTTGGAGACTTGCCGATTCTAAGATATTTCAATTCCTTTAGGTACCCGCTCTCTGGTGAATTCAGCATGGTTGCTGACTTAGCTAGAGTCAACCGTATTCCGCCAGACTGGGGGTTGGAAATCGGAATACTTTTTGAAATATTTCGGAACTGTTCACTAAGCAGGATATGCCAGTCTGAATTGTGTCTAAACTACGATCATAAGCATCAGAGTCTTTCTCCCGATGATCCTGGGAAAGGCCTCAACAAAATGGCTGTGGATGTCTGCACAACGTTCTTCAGGGCTCTGGCATCCATGGGAGTGGTCTTCAGCGCCGCGTTACTTAGAACTCTGCGAGTAACCTATCTCAGAGAGGCCCAGGACATCATGCCAATGTATTACGCTGATGCCCTCATAAATGGTCTAGATTACGATCGCCATGCAGAAGCAACTGCATTTGAAACCTTTGCCCAAGCCATCAGTATCTCTGGCAACAATATCCGGCAAGATCCGCTGGGCGCACCGCTGATTCCAAATTGGAACAGAGTCTTCTCCGCAATTCCGGATTGCGCGAGCAAGTTGGTTGATTTGGTTGATGAGGACAATAAGGGATACTTTTGTTAATTGTTAAAAACTAATCGGGAGAAGGTAGGATGAAATACAGCATCTCTATGCGGCCTCATGTTATAAAGCGACTCGAGCAACTCGAACAAGCTGATATTGTTGTTGGTATCCCTTGTTTTAATAATGAACGCACTATCGGACATGTTCTCAAGATGGTTTCTAATGGCCTTAGAGATTACTATCGAGACCTTAGAGCGGTCATAATTGTCTCTGATGGCGGCTCTACTGATGACACGCGTGACGTGGCTAGAGAATATCAGCTACAGCCATGGCAGGAAAAAATTGTCAGTATTTACAGAGGCATACCTGGGAAGGGTTCGGCTCTACGTATGATATTTGAGGCTACCCACTTTTTGAGGGCTAAGGCCTGTATGGTAGTCGACTCTGACTTAAGAAGTATAACGAATCAATGGGTGAAAAAACTGATTGAGCCCATTATTAGTGAAGAGTACGATTTTGCCGCCCCTATTTATACTAGGTACAAATATGACGGGACCATTACAAACAACATAGTTTACAATTTATGCCAAGCCGTATTTGGAAAGCGAATTAGACAGCCCATAGGAGGTGACTTCGCTTTCAGCAATCGTCTCGTGAGCTTTTACGCAGAGAAAGACGTTTGGGAAACCGACGTGGCTCGATTTGGCATAGATATCTGGTTAACAGTTCAAGCAATCATTAGAGGCTTTAAAATCTGCCAGACCCATTTGGGCACAAAGATCCATGACGCTAAAGATCCCTCAGAGCACCTTGGACCGATGTTTAGACAGGTTGTTTCAACTCTATTCACACTCATGGAAGAGACAGAAACATACTGGAAAGTACTACACGGAGCCGAACCTGTTCCCACATTCGGGGAACCAGATTTGGAAGAGCCGGCTCCAACAGAGATCAACTTCCACAAACTTGTAACCTCCTTCAAGGCAGGCATGAGACATCTAGGGACGATTTGGAAAGAGGTATTTTGTGAGGACTGCTTCGAGGCCCTAAAGGCCTCTGCTGCCATGGAAAATGGAAGATTCAGACTGCCAGTTGATACGTGGATCCGCGCGTTGTACGAGATTGCAGGAACGTATCACAATTGGCCTTCGCATAGGAGACGCCTCATAGACTTGATGACCCCTATCTATTATGCACGCGTAGCCTCATTTGTGAACGAAACAAAGGATATGAACTCTCTGGAAGCGGAAAAGCTGGTCGAGGATCAGGCTGCCTTTTTTGTAGATGCCAAATACTACCTGCTTGACGTGTGGGACAACCCTAGGGAGTGCTCAATGAGGTTCATCCAGGAGGCCGAGGAAATGCCTTCATGAACTCCCATTTCATGATTTGCTTGATTTGTTCGTTGATGGATCGGTTTGTGAGTGAGATTTCTATGACCGGTCACTGCACTTGCCAGTGCGCGAAAAATCATGAAAATACTTCATAGGCGCTTTTCGGAAGGTCAGTGCAATGTACCGTCAGAGGACTCGTGTGCCTGAGCTCGGGAGTGAAGCTAAGCAATCTCAGTCCCTAATATCTGTTCAGATAGTTTCAGCGGAAATATAGAGATCAGTTTACCTCACGAGCAGGTTATCTCTCCGTTACTCGGTAATTGTTTCGCTTTAACTACAATTAAAGTTGGGAATTACGTCAGCCCGAAAAACGAGCAATCTTTTTTCGGGCTGACTTGAAATCAGAATTTGTGCCTGTCGTCTTCAGGTCTGTCGATGGATTCCTTGAGTTCATCCGGGTAAAATTCAGTTTTGCCGGGTGGAATGCTTCTCAAACTTGGAAACAGGCCCTTAAACTTGTGTGAATGGAGTTCCATTTGGTCCGGAGCATGGTGAGACCAATACGGTGTGGTGTCTTCTTCTTCGATCAATACGGTCTCCAGTAGTGCTGGATAACGGTAACGAGGATTATTTCCCAAGAATGCCAACATTTCTCTACCCCTACGGAAATCTCCTCTTCTTCGGTTTACCTCGCCGAGGAGGTACATTATTAGACCTGGATCCCCCTTGGTCAGTCCTCTCCGGAGTGCTTCCTCTAGGTAGAAGTCGGCGAGATCAAGCAGTTCGGTCTCGGTCTTCAGGTTCGAGTATTCGCGAGCTGCCCACGATCCCTTGAGGCTCATTACGGCCAGATCCCGCGGGTTTAGTCCCCTTGTTTCGAAGATTGAAATTAAAGCGATCCACTTCCTTGCCACGAATTCATGGATTTGAAACTTCTTGAAGATACCCACATATTTGTCTGACTTGACGAGGTCCTTGATGTGACCTGGCACGCGTGCATTGAAGTCTTGAACACGCGCGGTGTAAAGGCATTCTGGGCAGGTGGCAAGCTCTGATGAGCGGTTACAGTCCCTGGGGACGAGTCTGAAGTCAAGCCCATAGCCGAAGACCGTCAAATTCCGTCTGTCTGTTTCTCGCTCGTGACTGAACTGATGAGAGCACAGAGGGCAAGCGAGAACCTTCACTGGAATAGTCACTCAATCCTCCTTCACATACCACAAATTGAACTAAACCTCCCCTCTATACCCACGACAAGGGTATGATATCACAAATGAGCACTTTTTTCCATGCATTTCTGACAAGAAGCTGCCACAAACTATTAGGATGCTGTAGAATGAAAACGCAACCCATTCTTTGCTGAGGTCTTTGGTGGTATCCCTGGACGTTGATTTCCACAAACACTTAAATGCTAGTCAGTTTGAAGCTGTTTCAGTCGAGAACGGTCCTGTCCTAGTCGTAGCGGGTGCAGGATCAGGTAAGACCAGGACAATCGTGTATCGCGTCGCATGGCTTGTAAGACATGGAGTGCACCCAACGGGAATCCTTTTGCTCACTTTCACTCGCAAGGCCTCCCAGGAGATGCTTTCAAGGGCCTCTGAGTTAATTCATACTCAGCTGTGGGATGTAGCCGGTGGCACATTCCATTCAATCGCAAACCTTGCCCTCAGGAGATACGGTCGCTACATAGACCTGGATTCGTCGTACTCCATCATGGATCAGAGCGATACCATTGAGGCCTTAGATCACATAAAAAAGGACAACTTTAAAATCTCTCGACTGCCCAAGGGATTCCCAAAATCCAGAACCATAGCGGAAGTAATCTCGCGTGCCTCTGGTGTTCAGACCACAGTAGAGAAAATATTGAAGCAGAGACACCCCCACTTCGCAGAATTTGCACCTGAAATCGAAAAAATACGTGATCATTACACGGAGCACAAGAAAACGAACAATTTATTGGATTACGACGATCTTCTCTTACATTTCAAAACCTTGTTAGAGAATTCCGAAACAGTGAGAACCCAGTTGTCGGAACTCTGGAGATACATATTAGTTGACGAGTATCAAGATACTAATCCGTTGCAAGGTCAGCTAGTTAGACTCCTTGCATATACGCACGAAAACGTGATGGCAGTGGGAGATGATTCTCAAAGTATTTATTCGTTCAGGGGCGCGGATTTCAGAAACATTATGGATTTCCCAAAGATATTTCCGGGGACGCGTATAATAAAGCTCGAGGAAAATTATCGTAGTACACAGCAGATACTCCATTTGACAAATGCGATCATAGCAAAGGCGAACACTGGATATCCAAAGGTGCTATTTTCTAAGAAAAAATCAGGAGAGCCACCTGCTACGTACCAGCCGGTTAACGAACGAGAACAAAGCCAAGTCGTCGTCAAACTGATAAAGGAATCGATTCGGGATAGAATACGGCTTTCGGATATTGCAGTGCTTTTTAGAGCTGGATTCCATTCCTTTGATCTGGAGGGCGAACTATCCAGGAACAGAATCCCATTCGTAAAGTATGGCGGAATGAAATTTTCTGAAAGCCAGCACATCAAGGACGTGCTAGCACACTTGCGCGTGGTCAACAATCACAGAGATCGTCTGAGTTGGATTAGAGTATTGAGTTTGTTGCCCGGCATCGGGAAAAAAACAGCGTCCAGTTTGTCCGCAGCGATTGCTCAGGAGCAAGACCTTTCAGCGTGTGCTAAACTTGTGCCAACATCTAAGAAATTCAAATCCGACTTCGATCGTTTGCTGGACACCCTCCTGTTAATAAAATCCGGAAGCGAAAATCTTGGATCCAAAGTAGCGGAAATCAGTCGCTATTACCATCCATTTTTGCAGGAGCGTTACGACAACTACCCTAAACGTATGCGAGAATTAGAGCAATTAGCCAGCTTAATTTCGCCGTATACCAGTTTAGGCCAGTTTCTTAATGACATGGCACTGGATCCCCTTGACGAGGGAGATGTGTCAGAGCTATCACACGGACAAGACAGACTCGTTCTTTCGACAATCCATTCTGCCAAAGGCCTTGAGTGGCATACCGTGTTTCTGATTTGGGTTGTGGAAGGAAGGATTCCGGCTTCACAGGCCGAGGCTTTTGAGGAAGACCTTGAAGAGGAACGTCGC